>OCTW013367942.1_pt1 | contig 110096 bp, 115 predicted proteins | sample 1539671 | NCBI WGS metagenome assembly OCTW01 (sample SAMN02144230, study PRJEB22623) | gut metagenome | biome: sheep rumen | host: Ovis aries | place: New Zealand | reverse complement strand
GTTATCCTTACTATTTCTTTTAATTATTTTTTTCTTCTTAGCTATCAGTAAATTAGTTATTACATCAGCATTGTCAAACCATCTTTCAGAATTACTTATATAAATACCTTCAAGAGAATAATAATGAGTTAATGCATCGAAGAAATTCTTGTTTGTACCCTTTAGCCATGAATTTGACATTATGACTCCGATGCGGCCGTCATCAGAGAGAAGATTCCAAATATAAAATAGCATGAACACAAAAATATCTTTTTTCTGGTCTACTACTACTCCAGTATTATTTTTTACATCCGATATGATATCTAATTTATTTTGAATGCTAAAAACAGTTGTATTGACTGTATTAAAATCAACAAAAGGCAGATTGCTAATGATGTAGTCAAATTGCGGTACTTTATAATTAAGTTTACTACCGTCTTTTGGATTTGTAATTTTAATAATATTTCCAACATGTAAATCAAACAAGTTTTGCCTAAATACTATGGTCGGGATATTGATGCTTTCACTACTGGTCATAGCCATCACAGCTACTTGTAGAGGGAATGAATTATAATCACAAGCCCATGTGCTATTATATGCACTGCTTACGGATTCTCCTCTTTGAAGTTTATTATCAATAATTTTTCTGCTTATTGTACCGGTTCCACAACAAGGATCTATGGCGGTTTTTGTCGCATCTATCATTGTAATACCAACCAATATTTCAGCCAAGGATGGCTTCTCAGAATATAATCCTGTTACATTACGTTTCATAGATGTCACGGTTGTATCTAAAATAGCCTGCAAAGATTCAGTTGTTATAACAGGAGTTCCTTCTTCGACTATATAAGTATTGAATTCTACAATCTGACTCCATGTGTTAGAAGGTAACAATAAGCTGAATTCAGTTGGCGCAAACATTGTGAAGAAATCAATATGCGCTGTAATGTCCTTGAATATATCATCTGCATCTTGTATCGAAATGACACCAGTTATCTTCTCAACATCAGTTGCTTTCGGATAAACTGATTTGATGATATTGGCAAATAAGAGCTTTTGAAGCCAGTTTAAGATTGTTTGTTTCCCACAAGCCACATACATATCTGATTCGTCTGAGGAATAATCCATTTCCGCTACAGACCACCAATTATTTATTTGTGCACCTGTTATTGCGTTTTTTCGCACTTCGTATCTTAGTTTTTCGGCAACATCAGCTTTATTATCATTAATAATGGATTGAATGGCAAATTCAGCACCTTCGAAAGTAAAGCAACGCTTTGGTATCCTGCCTAATGATAAATACGAATTGACAGTAACAAACATGTCATCTATTACAGCATCAATATCTGACTTATAGTTATCTACAAATTCTAAGGCTTCCAATCTATTGGATATTTTTATCTCAGGGTGTACTTCCCATTTCTTCATTACAGTGAATTCATTGGTGTTTACGTCTTTCACATAGAGTTCACCAAACTGAAAATTCCAAATAAGAGTACTTTGCAGTCCTAAATAGTTTGCTTTCCGTACTGCTTGCGATAGCAATGTCTTGTCGGAAAGCGAAACATCAGGACATTTTAATTCCCACATTTGCAAGATAGACATAGGTGTCTTGGATGTGCTTCCATAGAGGACCAAATCAGGAAAATTCATCCCGTTACGACCTTTTTCATGATTTTCCTTTATTGCATTTATGGATATTTCAGCGCCAAGTGCTTTTATTTTCCATGAAGACTTGGCTTTGCATTTGGCATCCCAAGTAATGGCGATATCCTCCGCTAATGAACGTTCATTATTGTAAACAGAAACACTCATATTTTACCCTCCAATGCTTCTGATATACGCTTTTTACAAAGCGCTATGCAGTCTAAATTTGTTTTTTTAAAGGATTCAACATCCTGATTCTTTTCAATGCCGATGTAACGTCTTTTTTCGATGGCAGCTGCCACTAAGAAAGAGCCGCTACCACATGTGTTATCGAGCACTATATCATTCTCATCAGTATATGTTCTGATAAGGTATCTTCCTAATTCAACCGGTTTTTGAGTTGCGTGGTAAACCTGGCCTTCTGATTCAGCAGTTTTGAAATAAACTACATCTGTCGGATATCGCATACCATCACTTTGTACATGAACTGGACGAAAGTCTCCATAGCTTCCAGTCAGCTGATCCTTGCGAATCCCCTTATCATAAGCCTCGCCTTGAGTCATTTGAGGGTGATAAGTAGGTTGCTTAGAGTAAAAAACACATACATCTTCAAATTTTCTCAAAGGTTGTTTTTTAGCATTTAAGAAATTTGTAGCTTTAGACTTTGCCCAAACCCACCTATACTTGAACATATCAGGGTTTGTACTAATAAGCTGGCTTGTGAATAATTCATTTGAAGTAAGGACTATTGCACCATTTGTTTTGATTACTCTTTTGTACTCTGTCCATAACCCTTTTTTATAATTGTTCTTCCAATATTTTTGTGCTTCTTTATAAGATAATCCGTTCTTGTAAGCATACAATAAGTATTCTTCTTTATTCATTATTGTAGAATCATCTATGAATACGTAATCTGAAAGAGGGATGATTGAATCCCATTTATTCTGTGTTGTGCCATATGGCAAATCACATAATATCATATCAATGGAAGAGTCAGGAAGATCTTTCATTACGTCAAGGCAATCTCCCTGTATGACATTGTTAATCATTTCATTAAAATTCATGTATTTATCCCTTCTATGGTTTAGTTAATCTTTCCAGTCTTTTTATAATGTTCGAAATACATTTCTATCGCCTTTTCCACGATAGCTGTCTTCGATAGTCCTGTCTCCTTATTGATTTGATTGAGCTTTTCAGCAGCTTCCTTATATATTCTTCCGCTAAAAACTTCGTATTCCTTAATTGGTCGTGCCATTATAGTTTAGCCTCCTCTTCTTTGTAATATGTAAAACAATTTAACTTCTATCATTATGATTATGCATGAAAGTGCTATACAATTCAATACATAAACAACAAACAAAACATTAAATCATCCTGTGAATACGCCAAGTGTTTCTTATTGTATCAAATTAAACCAACGGCAAGATTGGTATTGTATGGCACCTTCATGGAATGGTAGAATGAAGGTGCTTTTAATACACTTTCAGTAAAGGGTTAAATTAATACAGGTAATCATCATGAAGACATATGGATACTGCCGTGTACCGACGGGAAGGCAGAAAATCGAAAGACAGGCAAGAAACATTAAGAATGTCTATCCTGAAGCCGTCATAATAGCCGAGGAGTTTACAGGGAGCTCCATGGACAGGCCAAAGTGGAATGCACTGTTCAGGAATCTCCATGAAGGAGACACCGTTGTTTTTGATTCAGTCTCTAGAATGTCAAGAAATGCTGATGAGGGATTTGAAATATATGAAACGCTCTTCAGCAAGGGCGTGGAACTGGTATTCCTGAAGCAGCCTTACATAAACACGATGGTCTACAGGACTGCTCTCAGCAAGGAGATACCGTTGACAAATACGAGTATCGATTACGTCCTGAATGGCATAAATCTCTACTTCATGGCTCTTGCAAAGGAGCAGATAAAGATGGCCTTCAAGGAGGCGGAGAACGAGCTGCAGCATATAAGGCAGAGGACACGTGAGGGGCTGGAGAGTGCAAGAATTGAAGGCAAGACGATAGGGAGGGAGAAAGGAAGCCATGTCACGTCAAGGAAGGAAGAACCGGTGTGCAGGCTGATAAGAAAGTACAGCAGGGATTTTGATGGATCCCTCAATGACAGCGAGACAATGAGCCTCCTATCAGGAACTACTGTAGAGATAAAAGATTCTAATGGCAAGGTAAGGGAAGTGCCGGCCGGGGTGTCAAGAAACACATACTACAAGTACAAGAGGAAGCTAAGCAGCATTAGCTGACAGGACTATCAGCAAGGTGGAAGTCATTTCCACCTTTTTGTCATGTGCAAGAGAATTGAGGAAAGTTTTTAGAATGCTGATATGATATAATCTATATGTATATATTATCAAGAAAGAGGTTTTTACTATGAAGGCAGTACTATGTGCACGCAAGGATGGCGTCCGTCTAATGACTAAAAAAGAGAAGTATTTCTACTGGTTCCTGTGCCCTGACAAGAATGTCAATGTCGGGGATTTCGTTCTGGTCGAATACAAGATCCAGAAGAAGAACAGGGAAACAAAGAAGAAGATAAGCAACAGATTCTTTGCTGTTGAGAAGGTCGTAAGGGTTGTCGAGAATATTCAGTATGACAAGCTCTTCCTTGAGAAGAGAAACATAATGAATTTTGTAGTCTGCAAGCTTTCAGGCGACTGGGATGAGATCGGCAAGGAAATTACAAAGAAGCGACATGAGCTCATTGAATTCTACAAGGGTAACAATCCATTCAATGAGGACTGGAGAATTGCCAGGGTAAAGCATAAGCTCAATATAAGATGGGATGTAGACAAGCCAAACAAGACATATAATTTCGTAAGCCTCATACCTGACCTCAAGCCAGGAGATTATGTCATAGTTGAATACAGAAGGTGCTATCCTAAGATCAGCACGGAAAGGAAGCAGTTCAAGGAAGGGGAAATTGCTGAGGTAAATCATTTCTCTGTCGCACGTGTGGAGGAGATGGTTGTTCCTGATGAAATGATCATGAGAGATACATGCCCTATAGCATTTGTGGTACAGAAGCTTCCTGTAGCTAGCTTTGACAAGCGCATCAACCAGATAAAGGATTTCAAGAAGCTTTACTACAGCAGATACAGACATGAGGAACCTTACGCAAAGAGAAAGAAAACCAAAAAGGCATCTCATTACTGGCAGAAGAGAAAAAAGAGAAGAGATACCATTACATCATGGTCTCTTGACGAAAAGAAACAGTCATAGGGGGTGGAAATCATTTCCACCTTTTTTTTATAATAGAGCATATGTTTTCAGAGAGGAGAGAATTATATGAGAATTGCCGGATATCTGAGGGTATCGACACAGAAGCAGGCGGATTTTGGAGTCTCTATAGAAATGCAGAGAGAAATCATAATAAAGCATGCACAGACGTTTGACATTATAGAGGACAGGGGTGACATTGTTTTCTATGAGGACGAAGGCTATTCAGCCAAGTCTCTTGAAAGACCGGCTATGAAAAGGCTTATCGAGGACATAAAGAATAACGATATCGAGGTGCTTTTTGTATACGACCAGGCCAGAATCTCACGTGATATATGGGATATCAAGAAAGTTCTTGAACTTCTGAACAAGTATAACGTAGTCCTTAAATGCCTGTATGATGATGCCAGCATAGAGACTGCAAATGACAGGTTCAGGACATACATGGGGTCACTGCACAATCAGTATGAAAGAGAAAGGGTATGCGAGAGAACGAACGATGCGCTTGCCAGCATTCCGGAGAGAGGCGGAAATCCGATTGGAGGGAAACCAGCTTTTGGATATGTCAGGGATGATAGCAAGAACTTCATTATTGATGAGGAACAGGCAAAAATAGTAAGGAATGTATTTGCACTGGCGTGTCAGCACAAGTCAATGGATGAGATAGCTATCTATCTTAGGGTAGCCGTTCCAGACAGAAAGTGGAAAAGCGAAACCATAAAGCATATGGTTGAAAACAAGAAATATGCGGGGATTCTTGAATACAAGGGAAAGGAATACCGTGATATCATACCTGCAATTGTAAGCGAGGAGGTCTTCAAAAGAGCAAGCATTTATTACCGTCACAAGAGTGCAAAAGCCTCGGTCAAGTACTACTACGATGAGCTCGTATACTGCACGAAATGCAAGATGAAAATGACTGGCAGATCATCCTATGGCAAAACGAAGCAGATTTATTATTACTACTACTGCAGGAACTGCAAGGGAACGTTTTCGCAGCTGCTGCTCAACAGAGTCGTCGCTGGAGAAATATATGCAGATGGATATATTGAGCATGTAGATGGCGTATATGAGGAGCTGTTCTCTGCTAAAAGAAAGTACCAGAAGCGAATTTCTCGACTGGATGAAAGATATATTGCTGAGACAATCAGCGAGGAGGAGTATCTTGCTCTCAAGCTCCCTCTTATGAAGAAGCTAGAGGAAGTAAAGATGTGGATTGAAGAAGAGAATATTGATGACGTGGCATTTAGCAGTCTCAATACGGACAAGGAAAGACATGATTACGCCCAGTCCAGAATAAAATGCATAGAAGTGGACAATGAAGCAAGAAAGGTCAGCAAGATAGTCTATCTTAGCCGTTACAAATGATTCTATGTAAAAAAATATTCATATAAAAAGGTGGAAATGACTTCCACCTATACGTATGACAGAAGGAATGAAAGCATGATTCCTACCATGAATGATGCCTCAGTTGCCAATTGCGCTGCTGTATGACGAGATTTGATATTTTTATACTTTCTATTCCTCTGTTTTTCCATTTGCTTTATGTGTCTCCGATTGAAAAAAGATGCAATGGTAGCGAAAAGCACGATACAGAAAGCACTGGCATATTTCTGAAGAACAAGCCAGATGAGACCGCCAGCTATGCAGATTGCAAGGCTGGCAATGACAAATTCATCATATGAAATAAACTTTTTCATCATTAGAATCCGTTATGATTGAATGTAGTCTCTGGATTGACATAATTCCTGATGGCTGATGCATTTGTCTTAAGGAATGTCTTCAGTTTTGCAATGTCATCATCCTCAAGCGTCTTGCCAATAATCTCCTCGATGAACTTAATCAGATCTTCAATTTTGGCCTGCTTTTCCTGTATCTCTGCCTCCTTTATCTTTGCCTTTATGGCCTTTTCACGTTCTTCTGCTTTCTTTCGGGCTTTTTGAACCTCTTCGAGTTTTTTTCTTAATTCTGCTGATGTCATAACTTATCTCCTTTGTGTTTATATTTGTCTAAAAGCACTTCGTCTACTGAAACATTAAGTGCCATTGCGACCTTAATTACAGATAATATTCTCCAATTATCATGCTTTCCATCAAGCAGATCATATATCCTGCTTGTAGATATTCCGGAAACTTTAGATAATCGATAAGGTGTCATGTCTCTTTCCTTCATTAAATGAGTAATTTTCTTTGTATCCATGAGATCTCCTTGCTTATATATCCTATTTTGGATATATAATTAAATAGTGAGGTGATTTTTTTAATGTTTAGATTGCTAACTAAAGGCAAAAGCTTTCCACCCTATAAATGTTTTAAGGGCGATCGTCTTATCAATCGTGATGATCTGATATGGCTGTTAAATGAATATAGAATTCGGTCAATTGATGTGAATGTATTGAAGTTTTTGGATATATGGCAGAAGTTTATTGATTCTAGTACCGATATAGACTTCTATGTTGATCCAATCAATGTTGAGTATTACTCATATCCATCTTTAATTAACAAGCATCAGGTTTATACGTTCTTTGATGTCGATAGTATTAGATCTGACATAAACAGTGGCAACTTAGATTATTGTCTTATTGAATTTGATGATATCGAGAAGTCTAATCGTATTAGTGTTACAAATGAAAAAGATCTTAACGATATGAACTTATATAAGAATGAGCTGCCTATAATCATTCCGCTTTGCGATGAACAATTTGACTATAAGTGCATTGATGGGAATCATAGAATTTATAAATATGTTAAAGAACATATTCATTTTTCATGCAGGTGTGTTAACCCGTTTGATATGAAACCAAAATATTTTCCGTCGTTGTACACCTGCGTGTTTTTCATGCTCATCTCTCTAACTCCATTTGTTTTTAACAACCTTGATGATGCTGCAAATGAATTGATAAGCTGTAGTAAAAACTACATATCCAAAATAGACAAAGGGTGAAAGAATAAAAAAGCATTTGTATTCTTTCTCCAGGATAGATACATCGGGCTTTTTAGTCTGGTATCCATTTACTGTTTCGTATTTATATGTCCATCTTTGCAATGAAAACAGTGTCGTCTTTAGAGTGGACTCCAGATAATATTCATTTCCTTCTCCAATATGCAAAAAACTATTAATGCTTGAGTGGGGTGGATGGGAAATTAAATCACCCATCCACTTTAGATTGTCGTTGTTCATTAATGTCCTCCCTGGCCTCTATAATGTCAAACTGAGATTCTAGCAATCCTGATAGCGGAGCTTTCGACCATCGACCTTATTTGCCTTAAGCGTATAGTAGTCCCCGATATATTTCTTATAGAGCCATCGGCTATCCTCGGACTCGCAATCTTCAAAATAAAGGTCATTAAAGGCAAGCTTTCCAACGATTTCGATTATTCGCTGCTCGCCCAAATAGCTTGCAAGAAACATGAACTCGTTGAAAGTCAAGCTTGTCAGTTTCTCTACGGTTGTTATATCCTTTTTTTCAAGCCATTTTCTTGTATCATATGTCAACTTTAAGGTTCTGAAATCCATAAGCATAAAATCCTCCTGTGCTCTTCTTATACCTAATAGACAAGTAAGGTTCCCTTACTTATATTTGTTATTTTTTGTGAATGAACATGCCTACCACATGTCATATACGTACTCATCCATTTTTTCAGTGAGGCCGTCAATAGTCTCGCATACTGCCTGTCGCAATGATGCAACATTGCTCTTGTATGACCTGTAGCTTATATTCATATCAAGGGATAGCGTTGTTCCCTGATAGATGAACTTAGCGGCATAGATCTTGCTTTTTATCTTGCTGACTGTTCTCTTCAGTTCCTTGAAGAGTCCGGCGTCTTCGGCTAATCCGCCATAGCTGAATGCGTCCAGTATGAAGGAGAATCGGCTGTTTATGTCTCTGATGAGCTCATTGATGAAGAGCTTCTTGACATGCTTGAATCGGCTTTCGCCCTTCTTGTAGGGAAGCATCCTGAAGTATCTGCTGTTTCTGCTGGCGCTGTAGACATCCATATTCTGTAAGATGTCCATCAGCACCAGTCTTGCATCATAGAAAAGCTTTTCGAAGCCTTCCTGGCCTGAATACTTGAATATCTGGCATTCAGTATCGGAAATGTCAGCTACAGGACGTTCGACGAAATCGCCTGAAGAATCCTTCTTGAATTCGCCTTTCTTGTGAAGAAGGACACACCCTTCCGCATGAGGCGTTCCTCTTTTCTTTCTTGCAGGATTCCACCAGTAGTCTGAATTGTATCTCTCGTACCTTACAGGATTCTTCAGGAAAGGGCGTGTGAAGACGATGATGTCGGCATAGCTTACCTTGCTGCCTTTGTTGATTCTGAAAGCCCATAGGAGATTCTTCTCCTTTATCTTTATGTCAAAGCAATGAAGAAACTTCTCGACAAGAGATAGATATGTAATCTTTGATGGCAATGATGAAGGCAGCATTACGCTCAAGGAATGGGCGTAGATGTTCATGTAGGTTCTTCCTGATGATGTCTTCTTGGTGAAGTTGCTCAGATGCTCATCCTTGTATCTTATCTGCTTATGGATCTTTTCCATTAGATCGGCATGAATCGTCTCAAGAGTCGATTCGTCCATGATGAAGCTTTCAAGATCTTCCTTTGTCATAGGAGCATATTCCACGAATGTGCCGACATTTCTTGTTTCTTCAATCCATCTGCTTGTGTCTGATAAGGCGCTCATATGTGTCTTCTCCTTTCTATTCTATGTAGCTGAATATTGTTGTCTGCTGACGCTTTGCTATGAAGTATGCCCGCTGCCATCCATGACCTGTCTTCTTCAAATGACTTATAAGTTTCTCTTCGCTGATCCTGATGAAAGGGTGCCAGTAGCAGAGAATGAGAAGCCCCCTTCTCAGCAGGCACTTCTCATGACCTGTAAGATATTTTTCTTCTATTGAGCAGTTTATGACGCTCATGTAGAGATCTGGTAGACTGGCAATCACATGTTCTTCATCCCATATATCATTGGAATACGACAGGCTGACTATTTCCTTCATTATGGTTAATTCGTTTTTTTTTACCTTTATAATCGATGTAATCAATCGCATCATAATCAGTCTTCGGACAGTAAATTGCGAGAAGATTGATTGATGTCTTCAGGGCGTTATAGTACTGATTCTTATTGAGACGGTATCCTCCCCAGAAGAATTTTTCCCATCTGTTTTTTTCATTCGGGTAGCAAACCCACTGCACAATAATTTTTCTATTGAGGGGAGGCAGCATGTTGATAAGGCTAGTGTATTCTTCAATGAATTCTACAATCTTGTCATTCTTGATGATCCTGTTGATCATCTTAGTGTCATGAGATACGCCGCTTCCTGTTCCAAACATGCCATCACGGTTTCCAGAAGGACTATTACCATAAGCTGGATCCATCAGATAGATTCCCTGCAGCTGATAAATCTGCAGGTATTCACGCAGTCGCTCCAAGTCTGACTTGATAAGCTCTATTGCTTCGTCATGCCTTTTAGTTAGTTCGAGTTCAGTATTCCCTTCCATCAATAATCATCTCCTTCAGCAATTTAAAAAGGAGAGATAACTTATCATCCCTCCTTTTTTGTGATTTAGTTTTGATTTGTGACTCTACCCTCGCTCCACTTATAATATTCAAGTTCTCCTGATTGGAGAATTTTTTTTGTTTATATAGATTTTTATGATAGAAGATGCATAGAAGAAAGATAATTATTTTCTATTTTTTAGACTGATATTGAGATAGGAATCGTACATATTTACCTAATTTGAAGTGGTAATGATAGGGAGGAAAATATGGAATTAGATGATTACATGCAATTACCATATCGTTTAGAAATCATAAAGATTTACAAGAGGGAGACTATGCTGCTTATTATCCTGAGCTTAGGGGATGTATTACCAGCAGGATGATACAAATTCTATTTAATGTAACTGGTATTTGCTGTTTTATGATATTGATGGCGTAGGATGATCTAAAAGCGAATTGTTTAAAAGAAAAATAGGTAAAAGAAAAGGAGCAGAAATGCTCCTTTATTTTAATAACCAGGTTTTCCAAGTAACTTGAACATGTTCTTCTTGTAGACTTCAACACCAGGCTGGTTGAATGGGTTAACACCCAAGAAGTATACACTCATCGCACAGGCAATTTCAAAGAAGTAAACCATGTAACCAAAGTTATAGGCATCAATCTTGTCAATTGTAAGCTGAATGTTAGGAACGTTACCAACATTTGAATGTGCATCAATTGTACCTTCACAAGCTTTCTTATTGACATAGTCAACAGTCTTGCCAGCTAAGTAGTTTAAGTTGTCTAAGTTATCAGGATCACTAGGAACAGTTAAGTCTAACTGAGGCTGTGCAACCTTTAAAACTGTTTCGAAAAGCACTTTGCTTCCTTCCTGAATGAACTGGCCTAAAGAGTGTAAGTCTGTAGAGAATGTACCAGATGTTGGTAAAACACCTTTGCCTTCTTTACCTTCAGATTCTCCAAATAACTGTTTCCACCATTCTGCAGTCTGCTGTAACTGTAATTCATATGTAACGAACATTTCAGCTGCATAGCCTTTCTTGTGTAGAAGCTGACGTGCGATTGCATATTTGTAAGCATCGTTTGTTTCGATATTGGCATCGTTATATTTATCCTGAGAATCTTTTGCACCTCTCATCATTTCAGCAATATCGATACCAGCAACAGCGATAGGGAATAGACCTACAGCAGTCAATACTGAATAACGACCACCGACATCATCAGGTACTACGAATTCTTCATAGCCTTCCTGATCAGCTAAAGTTTTAAGGGCACCCTTATGTGCATCAGTTGTTGCAACAATACGCCTTGAGGCAACTTCCTTGCCTTTTGTTTCTTCAAGTAATTCCTTGAAGATTCTAAAAGCTACTGATGTTTCAGTTGTTGTACCAGATTTAGAAATGACATTGATACCAAATTCCTTGTCTTTTACATAGTTCTTAACCTGAGCTAAGTAAGTAGATGAGAATGTATTACCAATATAGATAATCTGTACTTTATTAGTAGGATATAAACCATTGATTGCTTCGATTGCCGCACGAGCACCTAAATAACTTCCGCCAATGCCACAAACGAGTAATACGTCAATCTCTTCTGATAATTCCTTAGCCTTTTTCTGGATTCTTGCAAATTCATCCTTATCATAGTCAGTAGGTAATTCAACCCAACCTAAGAAATCGTTACCAGCACCAGTTTTTTCGTGAATCATTTTATGGATTTCGGCAACTTTATCCTTATAGGATTCAACTGATTCTGGTAATTTAGCCTGACTTAAATCAATCTGGATCATATATCTTCCTCCTTAGTTATACCTCTTTTGATCCATCGAGGTAATTGTTCTCTCAGTGGAGCAAACCCTTTTGGTGTTTCAACAATCGGTGAGCGCTTAAATGAAGCAGCACGACGGTAACGACGTTTATATCGATGCATTGCTTTTAGAGAAAGCTTAGCTTGATGCGATTGATGATCAATATCTAAGACTTTGACCTTCACTTCGTCGCCTATATCTACAAAACTATGCACATCAGCAACAAAGCGATCACTGATTTCTGAAATGTGTATCAGACCATTGGTATGATCGGGTAGCACTGCAAAAGCACCATATGGCTGTATTCCAGTGATAGTGACAGTTACGATGTCACCTGGTTCGATAGGATAGCTCATTTACTACCTCCAATCACGTGCATTATAGCATATTTACTTTCTATAGAAAATACATTTCGTTTTTTGAATATGATTCTAAGAAAAACAATATCACGCTTCATGAGCATCTTTCTTTTCAAAATCTCACATGTATGTTAGAATTTCTAGCGTGAGGTGTATATATTATGGATAATAATGTGAATACAGAACCAAAAAACATTGAAGAGGCTTGTAAAGAAGTTATTGAAAAGATCAGACCTTATTTAATGCGTGATGGTGGTGATATACAGTTTGTAATGTTCCAGGATGGTATTGTTTATGTACAATTATTTGGAGCATGTAATGGCTGTGGTTTAGTTGATGTTACGATTAAAGATGGTGTAGAACAAATCATGCTTGAAGAAGTACCTGGTGTTACTGAGGTACGTGTAGTGTAATTATCTTGCTTTGTCTAGATGATTATGTTATGATGCTAAATGGACAATAAAAAAAGCTCTTATTAAGAACCACATAGATGCGGATCGTTTTAAAGTGGTGGCAACCCTCTTAGTAGAAGGTGCCTGAACCTGGCAGAGTAATCTGAACAATAAGAGGAATGCATAAAGCTTTCCTCCTAAGGAAGCTTTTTTTATTAATATATGGAGGAAATGTTATGAGTGAAAAAGTTTTATTTACTTCAGAATCAGTTTCTGAAGGACATCCTGATAAGCTCTGTGACCAGATCTCAGATGCTATTCTTGATGCATGCTTAGCTGAAGATGCGAATGCACGTGTTGCTTGCGAAACTTTCGCAACAACAAACTTAGTTGTTATTGGGGGTGAAATCACAACAACTGCTAATGTAGATTATGAAGCAATCGCAAGAAAGACAATGAAAGAAATTGGCTATACTAAGGATGAATTAGGTATTGATGCTGATCACTGTAAGATTCAGGTTGTGATGGATACACAATCACCTGATATTGCCATGGGTACAAATAATGAAGTAGGTGGTGCTGGTGACCAAGGTATTATGTTTGGTTATGCCTGCAATGAAACAAAGAATTATATGCCACTTACTATCGATATGGCACATGAATTGGTACGCTATGCAAGTGAACTTAGACATAAGGGTGAATTCAAATGGGCTCGTCCTGATATGAAGTCTCAGGTTACTGTAGATTATACAGATGCAGCTAACCCAAGAATTGATACAGTTCTTATGTCTATACAACATGATGCTGATTTCAATGAAAAAGAATTTAAGACTTTTGTTAAAGAAAATATCATGAAAAAGGTCGCTTTAGACTATGGCATGAATACTGACTTTAAGGTACTGATTAACCCAACAGGACGTTTTGTCATCGGTGGTCCTCATGGTGATACTGGCTTAACTGGTCGTAAGATTATCGTTGATACTTATGGTGGAGTCGCTAGACATGGCGGAGGAGCTTTCTCAGGAAAAGATCCAACAAAGGTTGATAGAAGTGCAGCTTATATGTTACGTTATATCGCAAAGAATATCGTTGCTGCTCACTTAGCAGATCGCTGTGAACTTCAGGCTTCTTATGCAATTGGTGTCAAGGAACCTACAAGTGTCTTTGTAGAAACATATGGTACTGAAAAGGTTTCTAAAGATGTGATTTTATCAGCTGTAAGAAAAGAATTTGATTTAACTCCAGCTGGTATTATTAAGACATTGGACTTAAGAAGACCTATTTATAAGGCAACTGCTGCCTATGGACATATGGGACGTAGCGATGTTGATTTACCTTGGGAACATCTTGATAAGGTTGATACTTTAAAGAAATATTTAGATTAATAAAAGGCTCTTAGGAGCCTTTTTAAAAGGAGTAAAAAATGCAGTTAAGAAAACTTACAAAAGATGAAGACTTATCTTTCTTTGAAATGTTGAATGATGAGGCTTTTGACGCTTCAGAAACATTTTCTATCCAGGAATTTCTCAAAGCACAGGATGAGGGATTATTAGACATTTTAGCGATTGAGACAAGTGAGCCGGTTGGTTATGCCGTAATTTCTGTTAACAATGAAGTGGCTTATATGGGTTATTTCGCGATAGATGCCTCAAAACGTGGACATGGTTTAGGGGGTCAAGCACTTGAGCTGATCAAAGAGACTTATGCCCCTAGACAGCTTGTTATTGAAACAGAAAAAGTTGATCGTAAGACACCTTATGAATCGCTCAAGATGCGTCGTAGAAGATTCTATCTTGCCCATCATTTACATTTATCTCACTATGAAGATATCTTTAGAGGAAATCCTTACCAGATCATGTGTACACATGCTAATCTTCGTCTCAAGGCATTTCAAGATATACTTGAACAATTACTCAAGATGGGATACGACCCAGTGTTATATAAGGAAGGCGAGAAATAATTTCTTGCCTTTTTTAACACGCCATGAACAAGAAATTTCCCACTTCTATAAGCGGTGGGATTTCTTGCAATAAACACGGCGTTTTCTTGACTATTGTAACTGATATTATTACAGTCTTTTTATAAATCAGTCGTATATATTATAAAATTTATAAATAATATGAAACCAGATACAAATAATCATTCAGTATTCATGCTGCATTATCATCTTATCATGTATATTAAATATCGCAATGAAGTAATGGATGATACTATCTCTAATCGACTAAAAGAGATATTTGTAAAGATTGCTCCTGCATATAACATTGCGCTAGAAGAATGGAATCATGACGTAGACCACGTGCATATTCTGGTTCGAGGGCAACCTAATACCGAAATCAGCAAGTTTATCAATGCATATAAATCAGCAAGCAGCCGTATCATAAAAAAGGAATTTCCTGAGATACGTAAAATCTCTCTGGAAAGAGATGTTCTGGTCACAAGGCTTCTGTCTGTAGACCACAGCCAAAGCTACCGTAGACATTATCAAGCAATACATTCAATCGCAGGGTAAGAAAGATGGCAAACAAAGCAATTAATTACAGAGCATATCCTACAGCCGAACAATCTATTATGTTTGCAAAGACCTTGGCTGCTGCCGTAAGGTCTATAATCTCATGCTTTCCGAAAGGATTGAAGGTTACAAGGCAACTGGCAAATTTCCATCAGTAATGCCCGCAAGATACAAAAACGATTATCCGTTCTTAAAGGAAGTAGACAGCCTTGCCCTTGCAAACGTGCAGATGAATCTGCAGGCTGCTTTCCGTAATGCTTTTCGCAAATCTCGCGACAAGAATAACGGATTTCCTAAATTCAAGTCGTCAAAGCATAGCTGTAAAGCACATACTACAAACAATCAGAAAGACACTGTTGCCATCATAGATGATAAATATATTAAGTTGCCTAAAATTGGTAAGGTGAAAGCTTTTATTCATCGTAATCCTGACGACAGTTGGGTTATCAAATCTGCTACTGTATCACAGGAATCAGATGGCAAGTATTATATCTCTGGGCTTTTTGAGTTTGATAACGCAGAAAATACTTATGTCGTAGATAAAACCAACGCTATTAGATTACGTTTCTGATGGCTTATATGTAGACAGCAATGGCAATGTGGGTACTGATCGAAAATATTACCGTGAAAGTCATGATAAACTTGTCAAAGCACAACGCAAGCTGCCTCGCATGCAAGACTCTAAAAAATATGAAGTAAAGTCTAATAACTATATGAAGCAGCTCCGTAAAGTGAACATAATTCATAGACATATTGCTAATCAGCGTCTGGATAACCTGCATAAAATATCTACTGAGATAGCCAATCAGTATGATGTTGTATGTGTTGAATCCTTAAATATGCGTTCTATGGCAAATCGCAGCTTCGGTAACGGCAAGGCTACACTTGATAATGGATACGGCATGTTGCTTAACATGCTCGAATATAAGCTGTCTGACAGAAATAAGTGTCTTGTAAAGGTAGATAAGTGGTTTCCGTCATCACAAATCTGCAGTTGATGCAATACATTGCATCCCGATATGAGGGATTTATCTAAGCGCAAAATGATATGTGATTGCGGACTCGCGATAAGCCGTGACCATAACGTTGCCATCAATATACTAAACGAAGGATTACGTCTACTTAGTGAAGCAGCATAAACAAAATAAATAGTAGGGATGGAATAGCCCGAACTTATACGCCTGTGGACATCGTGTAAGACGTTGAGCTGCTTTGGCAGCATACGCAGTGGTGAATGAATCAGGAAGCTCCGACTTCTATAAGTTGTAGTAGTTCACCATATTGGATAATTAGTGATATAATAGTGATACTTGAATGGAGGAAATGAAAATGAGTTTTAAGAATTCTAAAGTAGCTATTATTGGTGTTGGTAATGTTGGTGCAACAACAGCCTATACACTTATTAATCAGGGATTATGTGAAGAGATTGTACTGATTGATGTCAATAAGGAAAAAGCTTTTGGTGAAGCGTTAGATATGCAGCATTCTATTTATTTCATGAATCGTAATATCAATGTTCATGCGGGTGACTATGAAGAATGTAAAGATGCCGATGTCGTCATTATTACGGCAAGTGTACCAATGGATCCAAATGCGAATGACCGTTTAAGTATGCTTGATGGCAGTAAGAAAGTTATGAAGTCAATCATTACGAGCGTGATGGCAAGTGGCTTTAATGGTATTATTGTGGTTATTTCTAATCCAGTTGATGTTATGACATATTATGCCTATAAGCTTTCTGGATTACCTAAGAATCAGGTTATTGGCACAGGAACAACACTGGATACGGCAAGATTGGCAGTAGAAATTTCTAATCTTTATGATCTTGATAGTAAATCTGTATCAGCCTTCGTTATGGGAGAACATGGTGATTCTGAGATTGTCAGCTGGCATTCAGCAACGATTGGTGGCAAGAACCTTGAGGATGTCATGAAAGATAATAAAGAGCGTACACGTGATGAAACATTTGAAAAGCTAAGAAAGAAAACAACTGCTGCCGGATGGGAAATCTTCCATCGTAAGGGAGCTACAACCTATGGCATTGCTGCAAGTGTAGCAGCAGTAGTTAAATCCATTCTCTTCAATGAAAATAGAATTTTACCTGTATCCGTACTCCTTGAAGGAGAGTATGGCATCAACAATGTTTATCTCTCTGTTCCAACAATTATTAATCAGATTGGGGCAAAAGAGATTGTTGAGATCAAATTGGATTCTAAAGAAGAAGATGCTTTAAAAGCAAGTGCTGATGTTGTCAGCAGCTATTATGATGCTTTAAAAGATTAATATGAAAAAACATCCATTATTGAGAAAAATAGTTGTTTTCTTGGTTATTTGTTTAGTGGTTTTTATCATTGGACAAAAGCATCGTTCACCTCAGAATGATACAGAAGGCTACAGTTTACCTGATCGCACAATTACGCATGAATACCTCAGTGTTAATCCCTATTCAAGGCCACAAATTCCGCTAAGACAGGTGAAAGGCATTGTTGTCCATTATACAGCTAATCCTGGCTCAACTCCCAAAAATAACAAAGACTATTTTGAAAGCCTAAAGGATAATCATAAGACTCATGCTTCTGCTCACTTCGTCATTGGGACTGATGGGTCCATTATGCAGATTATCCCCCTTAATGAGATTGCTTATGCTAGCAATCAGCGCAACAAAGATACGATCTCCATTGAATGCTGTCATTTAGATCAATCGGGAAAATTTACCGATGCAACATATCAATCACTCGTTAAGTTAGTGAGTGGTCTATGTCAGACATATCATTTAAGCAGGGATGACGTCATTCGTCATTATGATGTCACCGGTAAGCTTTGTCCGCTCTATTATGTTCGTCATAGAGATGCCTGGCTTGCTTTTAAGAGAGATATTGTTGTTTAAGTCTTTCTTTATGAAAAATATTTTTTCTATTTTATCAGCATGAATTCATCATTATTTTAACGAGTTATTTTTCAAGATGCGTTTCTTATTTCCAATTAAATAGGCTTATAGTATAATGGAGTTAGTAAAGGAGGTATACTTATGAAGGTCACAATTAGAGGAAAGAACATCGACATTACTGATGGTATTAAGGAAAAGGTCGAAAAGAAGCTTTCAAAACTTGATAAGTACTTTTTAGAGGGTGAAGATCTTAATGCAAGTGTATTAGTAAGAACTTACCCATATGGACAAAAAATCGAGGTGACGATTCCAACAAAATTAGTTTTACTTCGTGCTGAAGAAACTAATGAAGATTTGTATGATGCAATCGATTTAATTATCGATAAGCTTGAAAGACAAATCAGAAAACAGAAAACAAGATTAAGTAGAAAAACAAAGGATAATAATAAGCTTTCATTTAATTTTGCGGAATTAGAGAATCTTGAAGAAGAAGAAATGGATGAAGTTGTTAAAACAAAGACAATTAATCCTAAGCCAATGGATCTTGAAGAAGCAATTCTTGAAATGGAGCTTTCTGGACATAATTTCTTTGTTTATTTAGATACAGAAACAAATAAAGTATCCGTTGTATATAAACGTCTCCATGGCGGTTATGGCTTACTTGAAACTGAATAATGATATTTTATAGAGAGGGTGCATGAAGCATCCTCTCTTTTTTTGAAATGTATGCGTTTTCTTTAACAATTGTAGTGATGTTTGTTAGAATAGAGTTATCAAGATAAGTATTTGAAAGGAGATTTGTATATGAAAAGAATTTTATTATGCTGTAAGGCTGGTGTGACTTCTAATATGTTTGCTGCAGCATTAAAAGATGAGGCTCAAAAGCGTAATATTGAAGTTACAATCTGGGCAACAGCAGAATTTGATGCTGAATATTCAGCACAGTCTGCCGATGTCATTCTTGTTACACCACAATTAAGAAGCTCATTATCAAGATTTGAAGATTTAGCAGATCCAGGTACACCTGTATTATTAATTAGTGATGATGACTTTAAGACATTTAATGCTAAGAAAGTATTGGACGAAGCTTTACAGTAGGTATGCAGTTGCATACCTGCTTTTCATTATTCATAATGTGATCATAATGCTGGCAGAAAGGCCAGCATTTTTTGTATGTCTGTACTCGTATTTTAAAAAATATCACAAAAAAGCCCTAAATAGGGCAATTTGAAAAAAATATGAAAATTAAGTGAGAAATTTCTATTTTTTTTACGAATAAATAGATAAGAGGGTTATAACTTGTCTCCTTGAATAATATCATGAGCTTTCATGAGCTTGTCAATGTCATTGAGAATGGTTGTCTTATTACGTGACCATTGCGGCTCATAGAGGTCATCACCGGGAGCATCACCAGTTAAACGCTCGATGACAATATTGGCAGGAATATATTCAAGCTGTTTTACAACTAAATGAATATAAGCATCCCTGCTCATTATTGGAAATGGCTCTTTGAGATATTGATAGTAGAGTGGGGCATGCTTCATCAAGTAGAGGGAGTGAATCTTTAATGCCTGAATATCGAGCTGTCCAACAGCTTTGGCCGTTTCAAGCATCATTTCTTCGCTTTCATAAGGTAATCCATTGATGATATGGACGCATACTTCAAGATGATGCTGGCGTAAAATGGCTAGACCTTTCTTGAATGTCGCAAAGTCTTCACCACGATTAACACGTTTGGCACTTTCGTCATGGATAGTCTGTAAGCCGAGTTCAATATAGACATCTGTACGCGTATTGAGGTCTTCTAAGTAGCTAGCAATTTCTTCGGTGATACAGTCTGCTCTTGTTGCAATGGCTATGCCAACAACATTTTCTTTGTCGACAAATGGCTCAAAACGACTTTTTAGCACAGCTACAGGTGCATATGTATTCGTAAAGGCCTGGAAATAGGCAATAAAGCTTGCCTCAGGCCATTTGTGTAGCATCATCTGTGCTTGCTTATCAAACTGCATTGTTAAAGAATCGTTTACATTACCGGCAAAATCACCTGAACCACTCTCACTGCAAAAAAGACAGCCCCCTACACCAACTTTGCCATCGCGGTTAGGGCAAGTAAAGTCGGCATTCAAAGCTACTTTTGCAATCTTCTTATGATATCTCGTTTTTAAGAAATAATTATATGTATGATAACGCTTGTTATCGAATGAATAGGGAAATGGATTATTCAAATTAATCACCTCACTGGGGGCATTATAACATAGAAAGGGGAATAATTATGCTTGAAATGCGTCATGTCTCACAACGTTTTGAGAAAGATATCCTGATTGATCAGTCCTATATATTTCCATCCATTGGCTTTATTGGCATTGTTGGAGCTAGTGGCTGTGGGAAGACAACCTTGCTTTATATCCTATCAGGCTTATTAAAGCCTGATCAGGGAGAAATATATTTCAATAATGTGCCTCTTGATCAAGACTTTCTTGCGAAACATGTCACATTCATCCGACAAAACAATGATATGATTGCCTCCTTGAATGTCGAAGATAATATTGAAATAGGTTGCAAGATTGCCAATTTAAGTGGGCTTGAGAAATTGCCTGGCATTGTCTATCAGCTAGATATCAAGCGTTGCTTAAAAAAGTATCCTAGCGCTTTATCAGTTGGGCAAAGAAAACGCGTCAGTATTGCCCGTTCCTTATTGAAGGCATCAGATGTCATTCTTTGTGATGAACCAACCGGTGCTTTACATCAAGAAGCAGGACATGAGGTTATGCAGATGCTAAAAAAGGCCAGTAGTCAGGCACTTGTCTTAATTGTTTCTCATGATGAGGATCTTCTTAAAACATATTGTGATGAAATTGTGATTTTAGAAAATGGACGGCTTAAGGGCACAACACATGAAGCTCATTATGAAATCATCCCTGAAAGAAAAAAGAAACATTATTCCTTATTACCCTATGCCATCAAGGAAGTGAGGTTTAGAGCGAAAAGATTGATATCTTTGATATGTTTTCAAATTATCCTGCTGTCCTGTCTTTTATTTATGGTGGAGGGGCTTCATGGTTTAAATTTCGCCATTAATCAAAGTGTTGAACATGCACCCTTAAAAAATGTTTATCTTGTTTCAAGAAAGGATCAGGAAGATTTTAGATTAACTGGCTCTCATATACGTCCACACTTCCAGAGTGAATATGGAACAATTTCACAATTTCCTGAGACGATGATAGATGTATTGCCTGAAAATCATCGCCATATTGTTCTTAAAAGTGGACGAATGCCAGAAAAAGAAAATGAATGTCTAATCAGTTCATCGCTTGAAAGCAAGCTGAAGAAGAAAAATGTCACTTATATGCTTGATAAAGCCATTTCTTTGCAAGTGGTTGGCGTTGTACAGGAGTATTTCTTTCGTCATCCCACTTTTTATTTGCCAGATCGATTCACGAATCAGCATCAAGAGTATTTATCAAGCAGCCTCTATGAAGTAGAAGGTAAGGTAAATCTTCCTAAGGATTCACAATATGTTGTTACAAACGATGTCTTGCAAGAAAAGGAAAACTATGAGGAACTTGTCAGAATGGGAAAACTTGTTGGAAGTCTTTTTATCGTTATTAGCCTATTTACATCACTCTCGTTGATGAAAATTGTCTTCCAGTCAATTGCCCTAGCTCGAAAGCTAGAAAATGCTATTTTAATGACTTTAGGAATGGAATTTAGACAGCTGATTATCCGCTTCTTTGAGGAAGGTATGATTATTGGCACGTTGATCATTTTGATGAGTTATTTATGTTGTTATGGGATAAGAGAATATATTCATACGATGACAGATTTTATTAAGACATATCATTTTCAGTTTACACCATTCGTTATTTTCTATAATGGTGATTTCTATCTGGCTGTTGCTTTCATCTATATTTTATTAGTGGGAATTATGGATGCGAGGGGCATAAGATATGTGAAGAAAAATGAAATTGTTGATATATTGCGGGAGGAAGACTGATGATTACTCTATCAAATATAAATAAACGCTATCTTAGCCAGAGTGCTCTTACAGATGTCAATATGACTTTTCCTGCTCATGGATTTGTCAGCATAGTAGGTCCTTCAGGATGTGGCAAGAGTACTTTGCTGAATATTATAGGTGGGATTGATCATGACTATCAGGGAAAGATCATGCTTGATGGTAAAGAAGTAAAATCTCTTCCAGGCGTCCTTCGGGTAACGATGATCTTTCAAAGCTATCACCTCATTCATTACCTAAGCAATCTTCATAATATCCATCTCTATGATGACTTTCATCAAACCAAATTCCCGGATTACAACAACAAGATGATGGAAGGCTTTCAAAAGGTGCCAGTCACAAAGCTCTCGCTAGGGCAGAGACAGCGTGTTGCCATATTACGTGCCTTATATCCTGAACCTGATATTATTCTTTGTGATGAGCCTACAGCATCCCTAGATGCACAAAATAAAGCATTGGTCATGAATGCCCTCAAAGAGATTTCTCACAATGCCTTAGTGATCTTTGTTTCCCATGATCGACATCTTGTTGACGAATATAGTGATTATATTTATCACATGGAAGATGGTGAAATCACCAACACAATGACATGTCATCAGCAGCCACATCAACATCATCCGATTAAACGCCATTTTCATCCCTTTGCGATTTTTCGTTTATCAGTGCTAGCACTTAAATGTTATAAAAAGCGCTTTTTCCAGATGTGCTTTTATTTAAGTCTTGCTCTCGTATCCATCATGCTTGTCTTCACGCTTTCATTTTCCTTACGCTATGCAATTCTTGATTATATTGATAGTATGTTGCCTAAAAGCACAATCAGCTTCAAAAGTGCTAAGGCAACAAAGATTACTAAGCAAGATAACATCCCCCGTGTTTTCTATTATGTTGATGATATTGAATTGCTGGGATTATCAGAAAATGGGGAACACTATTTAAAAAATGAAACACTGTTTATTAATGATGAAACAGGTTATACCAATAAAGTAAATTATGGTCATCTTATTAGTTCCGATGATGAAATCATCCTGCCTTATAATACGGCAAGAAAGCTAGCTGGTAATGATAGTGTCCATCAATTAATTGGTAAGCATTTTTATATTTATTATAAGTATCGCAATCTTGTGAAAGGGGTGGAAGTGAAAATCGCTGGTATCAGCATGGAGCGTTTAAGCTATGATGCCTTTTATCAAAATGATCAGGCGAATATTAAGCATCTCAAGAGCTTGTTTTCAGATAACATAAAGTGCACGCTTGGCATCCTTTATTACAAAGGGAATCATAAGAAAGTGATGAAAGAATTGGAAAAGCAATATCCATCCATACAATTTAAGATTGTCGGTGAAAAAACAAAACAGAACATGAATAAGACTATTGATAAGATTGAGTTTATCCTTTTCCTTTTTGCACTGATTGCGATATTGTCATCATGCTTTATGATTGGGGAAATTATGTATTTGTTTGTAGAAAGTCATGTTAAGGATTATGCCATTGAATGTGCCTATGGGGCTAGACGCTTTCAGCTTTTTAAACAGTTATTCTATAGCATCATCATTGTTGTAGTGGTTGGTGGAGTTGTAAGCGTTAATCTCCTCTATGGCTTCGTTACGATCTTGAATAAAATTGTGTTGCCAAAGCTCTTTGCGTCCTCCTTTTATATATCCATCCCTTTCATGTTAGTATCTGTTACGCTTGCTGGTGCATTTATACTCGTTATCATTTCTGCTTTGGCATCTTTTCTTCGTATCAGTCATTTGAATGTAGCTGATGTTTTAAAACGTTAGGGATGGATTTTTTAAAGTGTTTGCGTTGGATGGCTTTATGTGCTAAGATACGTGTATAAATCGATGATCAGGAATAGTAATGGGTATGCCATTTATAGAGAACTCATGGCTGGTGGAAATGAGTAATGGATAACTGTGAACTCACCTGTAAGATGCTTAGGTGATAAGCTTAAGTCGTTTACTCGCGTTAAGAGGCTAAGAGCATGAATTTTGTCTTCATGAACTAAGGTGGTACCGCGCTAGTCGTCCTTAGATTCTGAGGACTTTTTTATTTATAGGAGGAATTGAATTTATGTCTTTTGATCACAAACAGATTGAACCAAAATGGCAAAAGTACTGGGAAGAAAACAAAACATTCAAAACAGATACGAATGACTTCTCGAAACCTAAATACTATACCCTTGATATGTTCCCATATCCAAGTGGACAGGGGCTTCATGTAGGTCATCCTGAAGGTTATACAGCTACGGATATTGTCAGCCGTTATAAACGTATGCAAGGCTTTAATGTCCTTCATCCAATGGGATTTGATGCCTTTGGTTTGCCAGCTGAGCAGTTTGCTATTAAAACAGGTCATCATCCTGCAGAATTTACTTATAAAAATATTGATAACTTTAGACGTCAGATTAAGAGCTTAGGTTTCTCATATGACTGGGATCGTGAAATTCGTACATGTGATCCAGATTACTATAAATGGACACAATGGATTTTCAAGAAAATGTATGATGCTGGACTTGCCTATATCTCAGAAATGCCTGTAAACTGGTGTCCTGGCTTAGGCACTGTACTTGCGAATGAAGAAGTTATTGATGGCAAGAGTGAACGTGGCGGCTTCCCTGTTTATCGTAAGATGATGAGACAGTGGGTCTTAAAGATTACAGATTATGCTGAAAAGCTTCTTGATGGTCTAGATGATATTGACTGGCCAGAATCGACAAAAGAAATGCAGCGTAACTGGATTGGTAAATCTGTTGGTGCTGATGTTGTTTTCAAAATCGATGGCACAAATAAAGAATTTACAGTGTTCACAACAAGATGCGATACATTATTTGGTGCAACTTATTGCGTAATGGCTCCAGAACATCCATTTGTTGATGAAATCACAACACCAGAACAAAAAGAGGCTGTTGCTGCCTATAAGAAAGAAATTGCGACAAAGAGTGATTTACAGCGTACGGACTTAAATAAAGATAAAACAGGTGTCTTTACAGGGGCTTATGCAATTAATCCAATTAATGGTAAGAAGATTCCTATCTGGATTTCAGACTATGTTTTAATTACTTATGGTACTGGTGCAATCATGGCCGTTCCAGCCCATGATACAAGAGACTATGAATTCGCAAAGAAATTTGATTTACCTATCATTCCTGTTCTAGAAGGTGGCGATATTGAAAAAGAAGCTTTCACTGGTGATGGTAAGCATATCAATTCTGACTTCTTAAATGGTATGGGTAAGCAGGAAGCTATTGATACGATGATCAAATGGCTTGAAGGACATCATTGTGGTGAAAAGAAAATTACTTATAAGCTTAGAGACTGGTTATTCTCTCGTCAAAGATACTGGGGTGAACCAATTCCTATTATCCATATGAGTGATGGTACATTACGTGCCGTTAATGAACAGGATTTACCACTTGAATTACCTGCAACAGATAACTATATGCCTTCAGAAGAAGGAGAATCACCATTAGCACGTGTTACTGATTGGTTAAATGTGGAGATTGATGGTGTCAAGGGTGTTCGTGAAACCAATACAATGCCTCAATGGGCAGGCAGCTGCTGGTATTATATTCGCTATATTGATCCACATAATAATGATGAGATTGGTGAAAAGCGTCTTCTTGATCACTGGTTGCCAGTTGATTTATATATTGGTGGTGCTGAACATGCCGTATTGCATTTATTATATGCAAGATTCTGGCATAAGTTCTTATATGATATTGGTGTTGTTAGCTCACCAGAACCATTCCAGAAATTATTCCATCAGGGTATGATTCTTGGGCCTAATGGGGTCAAGATGTCAAAGTCTCGTGGCAATGTTATCAATCCTGATGAAATTGTGGAAGCATATGGAGCTGATACATTAAGACTCTATGAAATGTTTATGGGTCCTCTTGATGCAAGCAAGCCTTGGAGCGAAACTGGCGTTGAAGGTAGCCGTCGCTGGCTGGATCGTGTATACCGTTTGATTGTGGAGAGCGATAAGGTTGTCAATGAAAATGATGGTGAATTAGACTATATCTACAATGCTACAGTGAAGAAGGTTACCGAAGATTATGAAGCACTTGCCTTCAATACAGCAATTTCACAGATGATGATTTTTGTTAACGAAGCTTATAAAGCAAAGACATTATATAAAGGCTATGCTGAAGGCTTAGTCCAGATGCTAAGCTGTATTGCCCCTCACGTAGGTGAAGAAATGTGGCAGAAACTTGGACATGATGAAGGTATTTCTTATGCTAAATGGCCTACATATGATCCAAGCAAGCTTGTTGTTGCGGAAGTAGAAATGGCTGTACAGGTTAATGGCAAGCTGAGAGCTAAGATTACTGTTGCGAAAGACGAAGATCAGGAAAAGGTAAAAGAAATAGCTTTAGCAGAAGAAAACGTCAAGAAGTTTACTGAAGGTAAAGAAATTAAGAAAATCATTGTTGTACCTAACAAGATTGTTAATATTGTTGTACCTAAATAATAAGCAAGGAGCACTCTTAGAGTGCTCGCTTTTTTTATCAAGAAATCAATCAAAGATTGCTTCAAAAATATGAGATGGATAAAATAGATATGAAGGGGATGATAATATGAAAATAGCAATGGCTAATGATCATGCGGGAACACGCATGAAAAATGAAATCAAGGCATATTTAGAATCAGAGGGGTATGAAGTTGTTGATTTTGGAACTTATGATGATACATCCTGCGATCTTTCTGATTATGTTTATCCAGCAGCGCTAGCAGTAGCTAAAGGTGAATGTGATCGCGGTATTTTTGTTGATGGCGTGGGCTATGGCAGTGCGCTAATTGCAAATAAGATTTATGGCATCTATGCCGCTGTTTGCCAGGATCCATTTTGTGCGAAGCTAGCTAGAGAACATACTGATTCAAATGTTCTTTGCATTGGGGCAAAGATTATTGGTGATATGATGGCTAGTGAAATTGTCAAGACTTGGCTGACAACAGAACCACTCATGGAAGAGAAGTATCGTCGTCGTGTCAACAAAGTGAAAGAAATCAACGATAAACATTGTGTACCTGTAAAATAGCTTGTTTATCACCTTTTTGTATAACCTTTAATACAATATTATAGTAAAATATGATATAATGTAAGCGAATACAAAGGAGGGGAAATTATGGAAAAGTATTCTTTCACAGTTAATAATCCTAACGGTCTTTATGCAACACCAATCAACAATATTGTCAATAATGTTTCTAGCTTTACAAGTAATCTCTCTTTGACATACGGTAATCGCACAGTAAATTTAAAATCAATGATGGGTGTGATGTCATTGGGAATTCCTAATAAGGCAGCTGTAGAAATTGTAGCAGAAGGGCCTGATGAAGAAAGGGCTATTAAAGAAATTAAACGCATCTTAGCTGATGAAGAAATCATTTAGCAGGTGCTTGAAGGCAAATCCTAGTGGTTTGTCTTTTTTATTGCAAAAGAAAAATAGGCCCGAAGGACCTATTTTGGAAGTTTGAATGATGATTTCATAGCACAGATTCGATTAAAGACTGGATGATCTTGCGTAGAGTCTTTTGTATCAATGTTGAAATAGCCTTTTCTTACAAACTGGAATGCATCACCAGGTTTATAATTCTTAATATTTTCTTCAATATAGCCATCAACAACAGTTAATGAATTTGGATTAATATTCATTGTACCATCTTCGTTATAGACACCTTTTTCTTCATCAACAAGCTGTTCATAAAGACGAACAGGTGCCTTTACGCAATGATGAGCTGCTACCCAATGAATTGTTCCTTTGACTTTACGGCCATTGAAACCTGAGCCTGATTTTGTTTCAGGATCATAAGTCACATGGACAACTGTGACATTGCCCTGATTATCTGTTTCGTAGCTGACACATTTTACAAAGTAAGCATTCATAAGTCTTACTTCATTGCCAGGGAAGAGACGATAGTATTTCTTTGGTGGTTCAATCATGAAGTCTTCTCTTTCGATATAAAGTTCTCTTTCGAAAGGAAGCTTTCTTGAGCCAAGTTCTTCATTTTCAACATTGTTTGGTGCATCAAGATATTCAACCTGTCCTTCAGGATAGTTATCAATAATAACCTTAATAGGCTTATCAAGAACAGCCTGCAGGCGTGGTGCCTTAGGCTTAAGATCATCTCTGATGAAATATTCGAGCTGAGCATAGTCTACTGAAGAGTTCGCTTTAGTTACTGATGTGCTCTTCATAAAATTCTTGAGTGATTCTGGTGTAAAGCCTCTTCTTCTTAAAGCGGCAATCGTCACAAGACGTGGATCATCCCAGCCATCAACAACACCATCTTCAACAAGTTTCTTGATATAACGCTTACCAGTTACAACATTGGTGAGATAGAGTTTCGCAAATTCAATCTGCTTTGGTGGGTGAGGGTAGTCTAAATTTTCAACAACCCAGTTATAGAGCGGACGGTGATCTTCGAATTCAAGTGTACAGATGGAATGCGTAATGCCTTCAATCGCATCTTCAATTGGATGGGCAAAATCATACATTGGATAGATACACCATTTATCACCAGTATTGTGATGTGTGACATGGGCAACACGATAGATGATAGGATCACGCATGTTGATATTTGGTGAGCTCATATCGATTTTAGCACGAAGTACTTTTTCCCCATCCTTGAATTCATCATTCTTCATTCTTTCAAACAAATCCAAGTTTTCTTCGATTGAACGCTCACGGTAGGGTGAATTCTTGCCAGGTTCTGTCAAAGTGCCACGGTAGGCTCTGATTTCGTCAGCATTTAAATCATCGACATAAGCCAAGCCTTTTTGAATGAGTGTCTTGGCTGCTTCATACATTTGATCGAAATAGTTGCTGGCATATCTTACACCGCCAACCCATTTTGCACCAAGCCATTCAACATCCTTAACAATACTGTCTACAAATTCTGTGTTTTCCTTCTTCGCATTGGTATCATCAAAACGAAGATGGAATTCTCCATTATATTCCTCAGCTAAGCCATAATTTAATAAGATACTCTTGGCATGACCAATATGTAAGTAGCCATTAGGTTCAGGTGGGAATCTTGTTACAACTTTTGTATATGTTCCTTCAGCAAGATCTTCATCAATAATTTTTTCAATAAAATTCTTGCCGACTTCATGATTATCCATAGTTATTACTCCCTTTCTTAATTTCCTAACTATTTTACCAAATAAAAAACATTCTTTCCATACAATAAGATGAAAATAGCCTAAGTGTTTGGATTTTTCCTACTCAAGAAGATGGATATTGGGTATAATAGGGAATATGTGAGGTAGCTTGATATGAATACAAATGAAAGATCACTTGATAATCGTCGACTCGTTGTTCTCTTAGATACATTAAGAGAACATCCTGATGATACACTTTATGAAGAATTATTTACTTTGATTGCAGAGAGCAGTTATTTTTATGTTGCTGCGCATTTTGATAAGCAGCCTGTTCGTCAGAAGGATGGCTCATACTTGTTGCAGAATGATACACATATGACTTTCCCGCGTCTTTATGATGATAATGGTGTTTACTACTATCCAGCATTTACATCACTTGATGAATTAGAAAAATGGCAGGATGAGGAAGTGAAGAATGCTAGTATATTGACGTTATGTATAGATGATTTCTTAGATATGCTTCATCATGATGAAGGCACTTCTGGCGTTGTCATTAATCCCTATACACAATCTTTCTTGCTTTTTAAAGGGATGATGGAGCATCTCTATGAAGTAAGAGAGAAAGCTCATCCTTTCCACCGTCATACAATTTTAGAACATTTGTATAAAAATAATAAGGATGCTTCTTAGGTGTGCTAGAATAATAGTATAGGGAGGGACTAATTATGTTCAAAGATTCTTTAGATACCTTTATTAATCAGCTTGTAAGTGACACACTGGCATATGATGATTCCTATTTCCAGGCAAATGTCACTAAATTGCATAAGGCTATTGGTGATGATTTTTATGCCTATTTCAGACATCTAGTAGAGTTCCAGACAACTCGAGGTATTTTTGAAGGTTTAGATGATGAGGAATTTATGAAGGGTGTGAAAGTATTGTTATCGCACCAGCTTCGAGATATCAAAGTCCTCAATGGACTTTATAGCTTTAGAGTAGAATTGGTTGGTCATGAAGAAGAATGCTGGCGTGAATTTGTCATACCGGGAGGCATGTCATTAGCTGATTTAGGTTATATGATTCTTATTGCCTTTAATGCGGATGGAAGTCATTTATTTGATATAACTTATCGTGGGGATACATACATTTGTGATGCTCAAGATCAATATGATGATTTTGATCAGCCATATGCTGCTGATGTCCAATTGGCCCTTTTGAAGCTTCGCAAAGGAAGTCGTTTGGATATGAACTATGATTATGGTGAAAACTGGCAATTTAAGATTAAAGTGCTCAATGCACATAGTGTTAAACATATTACGAAAGACGCGGATATGTCATTTGGTGAAGGCGCTGGAATGAATATCTGGGAAGATAATCATTATGATTTTGATCGTTATTTTATTGATCCTGTAGGTGTTAAAGAAGAATTTGAAGAAAATGGATGGGATGTTCAGGAATTTGCTGAAGATGTCTATGATAAAGATCAATGTAATAGTGATCTGCTAGAGAATTTCTATAATATGAAAACGGGATATGAATCAAAAGAGCCAAATTTCTTTGATGAAGTTGAAGAGGATGATTTTGGACCACTCAATTAGAACTGGGCAACCAGTTCTTTTTTTATAGAAAAAGCCCATCTTAATCGATGGACTTAAATGTTTTCATAAAGTGTTCAATTTTATCGGTTGCTTTCTTTAGCTCATCAAGTGAATAGGCATAGGAGATTCTAACATAACCTTCACCACCACTGCCAAAAGCACTTCCTGGGGTAAGCGCAATACGTTCTTTTTTCACAAGTTCAACACAGAAATCATAGGAAGAAAGGTGTGTAGAAGTAATATTGCTGAAGGTATAGAAGGCGCCTTCGGGCATGAAGGTTGGCAAGCCGATCTCATTTAAGCGAGCAACCAGAAAGTTACGACGATGACGATAATCATCACGCATGTTTACAACATCATTTTCACAAGACTTTAAGCCAGCCAGGGCACCATATTGAGCAGGGGTATTTGCACAAATAGCACCAAACTGATGAATCTTCACTATTTCGTCAGTCAAGTCTTCATGGGCAAGTAAATATCCCACACGCCAGCCAGTCATCGCAAAGGCTTTTGAGAAACCATTGATCGTAATGACCTGATCTTTGATTTCATTGAAAGAAGCCAGTGAACAATAATCATGATCATAGCTTAATTCTGAATAGATTTCATCGCTGATGACAATCAGTTCATGCTTTTTAATAATGGGTACAAGCTGAGCAAGTTCTTCCTTTGTCATCATTGCGCCAGTAGGATTGTTAGGATAATTCATGAGAAGGACTTTTGTTTGCTTTGTTATGGTTGCTTCAAGTATTTCTGGCCGGATCTTGAACTGATGTTCTTCATCAAGAGGAAGAAAAACCATTTTACCATTTGCAGCCCTGATGGCTGATTCATAAGCTACATAGCCTGGGTTAGGAATGATGATTTCATCACCAGGATCAATTAATGTTCTGATGGCAAGATCGATTCCTTCGCTACTACCAGTTGTTACAATGACATTCTTATTGGCATCATATTCAACACCATAACGCTCTTTATAGTAATGACAGATAGCCTGACGCAATGCTAAAAGGCCGCGATTGGCAGTATAGTGTGTTTTGCCGTCCTGAACAGCTTTGATTGCCTGATCACAAATGTCCTTAGGAGTATCATAATCAGGCTCACCAACGCCTAGAGATATCACATCATCAAAAGTGCGCGCATAGTCAGAAAACTTTCTTATTCCTGAAGGTTTGATATTGATGATGCGCTGACTTACTTTATCCTTTATATTCATATCTATTCCACCTTTACCTATTTTAAAAGAAAAAGGCCCACCAAATAAATTGATGGAACCTTTGAGAATTAACCAAGTCTGTTGTAGTATTCAACAATTAACTGTTCGTTGATTTCCTGATTTAATTCAGATCTTTCAGGAAGTCTTACATATTTACCAGTTCTCTTGTCAGCATCAACTTCAACGAAACCTAAAGTTGCAGTCTGTGCTTCTAATGCGTTCTTGATAACATCTAACTGTAATGATTTTTCTTTTACAGATACTGTATCACCAGGCTTAACAATAGTAGAAGGGATGTTGTTCTTCTTGCCGTTTAATAAGATATGACCATGGTTAACTAACTGTCTAGCCTGTCTTCTTGTAGCAGCAAATCCCATTCTATATACAACATTATCTAATCTTGATTCAAGTAAGAATAAGAAGTTTGCACCCTGTACGCCTTCCATCTTAGTTGCTTTGTTGTAAGTGTTGTGGAACTGTTTTTCATTTAAACCATACATATGTCTTACTTTCTGCTTTTCAGCTAACTGTAAGCCATATTCAGTCATCTTGTGTCTTCCCTGACCATGCTGACCTGGAGCATATGGTCTCTTTGCTAATTCTTTTCCATTTTCCAATACTGAGAAACCTAATCTTCTAGACTTCTTCCAAACTGGACCTGTGTAACGTGCCATTCACGTTTCCTCCTTATTGTATATTTGCAATAAGTAGAGTTCATATTCTATTTTACGAATGTTCCCATAAAGCCGTTGGTCAGCGGTTGACTACTAGACATCCTTTAAGTTGAGAACATAGCTGTAAAACTCCTATGTACCGCTATTCATACTGCAAGCAACATTATACCGTTTTTTACTGCTGTGTCAATGAATTTTTCTTCAATTCATCGCCTATTTTAGGTAATATAAGCAAGGGGGTGAAATAATGCGAACATTTAAAGAAGGCGATATCGTCCAGCATTTCAAAAGAGAAACGGTTGATCCAGCGACAACAACTTATCTTTATCGTATTATTGGGATAGCTACACATTCAGAAACACGTGAAGAAATGATGGTTTATCAGGCACTTTATGGTGATCAAGGATTATATGTACGTCCTTTAGAGATGTTTATGAGTGAAGTGGATCATGAGAAATATCCTGAAATTCATCAAAAATATCGTTTTGAGAGAAAAGATGATTGATGTAAATGATTTGCTGATGAAAATACATAACAAATATGGTATGATTAGCTATATATAGAAAGAGGTTGGATTTATGGCAAGTGTTTCTTCATATATTAATCATATTATAGCGGTTGTGGGTTATCGTAACCTGATTATTATTGGCATTATCATTGTTCTTCTCATTATTGCCATTATTATTTATCGCTCATTACGTTTAAAAGTCTATCGCCAGGAAATTGTTGAAATAGAAAATCATGTAAATGGCATTAAGTCTTTGCCGATTCAATATCGTTTAGGCAGAGTTAAGTCAATTGCTAAAAACATGAGTGAAGTGGCAGTGAAATATACGAGCTTTGCAGCTGAATTTGAACGTCTTTCGGAATTCCAGCAAAATGAGCTTGGTGTACTGATGAATGATGTTGATGAGCAATTGTTCTATGGGAAAATACGTGGGGTAGGACATAAAATCAATGAGCTAAAAGAAATGGCGGATGAATATGATCGTGATTCAAAGGCATTGCTTGCAGAAATTGAAAAGGTTACGGAAATTGAGAATGAACAACGTATAGAAATCATTAAGGTCAAAGAAAAATATCGTACTGTAGTTAATGCTTATGACAGCATTCGTGTAAAGGTTGAAAGTTTTGTACCTGAACTTGCTGATATCTTTAAGCATATTGATGATGATTTTGTGAAGCTTGAAGGCATGATGAATAATCAGTTATTTGCCGATGCTAAGACATTTACGAATGAACTTGATGAACGTATTAATATACTTTCTGAAAGCATGAAAGACTTGCCTTCCTATGTTTCTGTTGTCAAACAGCTTTTACCAAGCAAAATTCATGATATCGAAAAAATGATTAATGAATTGGCTGATGATGAATATGCATTAGAAAAGTTCGATGTTGAAAACCGTTATGATACAATTGTAGATGAGCTTTCAAAGAGTACGGCATTAGTCAAAGATGTCCAAATTCAAGAAGCAGGCGTCATGCTTGAAACTTTAACAGATCATATTGAATCACTCGCCATTGATTTGAATACTGAAAGAGAGTCATTTGTGAAATTCCAGAAAGCATGGATGAAGTGTAAGCAGGTCTATGAAGATGTCAATGAAAAATATGAGAAGGCCTTAACTGATCTTGATAAGCTTTCGACTTATTATATTATTAATGAAAATGAAGTAACATTAAAAAAGACATACCGTGAATTCAAGGTTCTCTATGATAGCTATAAACAAATTGAAGAAGAAATTATTTCTGGACACTTCTCCTATAGTGATGCGCTATTAAGAGTAGAAAAGCTTAATGAAGATGTTAAAGAACATAGTGATCATATTGCTGACTTCAATGCTCAGCGCAATGCTTACTACAAGACGGAACAGAAAGCTATTGAAGAACTTGAAAATATCAATATTGTCTTATTAGAAACAAAGAGTGAAATCAAGAATCGTCATTTACCAATGATTAATGATTCTTATAAAGATTATATTCAAGAGTCCTATGCAAAAGCTAGCGGTATCCAGTCTTTTAGAAATCGTCGTCCAATTAGTGTTGAAGAGCTTTCTGAAAAAGTCAAGGATGCAAAGGATATTATTTATAAACTATATGACAATGTCCATAATCTTGTTGTAACAGCTGAAATGGTTGAAGAGGCAATTGTTTATGGTAATCGCTATCGTTCGACATATCTAGAAGTGAATACAGAACTTACAAAGGCCGAAGTGCTCTTTAGAAATGGCGAATATACAAAGGCTTTACAGACGGCTGTTGATATCATTGAAAAAATTCAGCCAGGATCTTATGAACGTTTGATTAAGAAACAGGAAACAGCTGCAACAGAAGGAGCTTAAGCTCCTTTTTTTGTTGTGATCAATCGTGATGTTTTGTATACTAAGTAAAAAGGAAGGAACTTATGAAGAAGAGAATTTATACTGCTGTACTTATATGTGCATTGATGCTTACGGGATGCACAAAGAAATCAACAAAACAAAATACAAGCCCCCATAATGTTGTGGCATGCTCAAGATCACTGGGAGAAATGTGGATGCTTTCAGGGGGCAAACTTGCTGGAATCACGGATGATGGAAAAGATCTTGGTCAGAAGATTAAAGTTGTCGGGACTTTAATGCGTCCAAGTGTTGAAGAAATCATTGCCTTAAAGCCAAGTCTTGTCCTACTTACAGGCGATATTCCAACCCAACAAAAAGTGAAAAAATCGCTCTCAGATGCTCATGTAAAAGTGAAGAGTGTAAACGTGGATAATTTTCAGGACTATGACAAATATATGAAAGAGTTCACTAAAATGAATAAGCGCTCAGATCTTTATGAGAAGAATGTTGTTGATGTATCAAAGCGCATTGAAGCAATTAAAAAGAAAGTGAATTTTAAGAAACAAACTTATTTAATGCTTCGCGTATCGTCAATGAAAAACAAAGTCTTAAAAAATGATTACTTCGCCTGTGAAATAGCCAATGATATGAATATGGTCAATATTGCTCAGGATGACAGCGCCCTTGATGATATTAATGCTGAAGAAATCATGAAGAAGGATCCTGACTATATCTTTGTAGTCTATCAAGGAGAAGAAAAGCAGGCACAGGAAGCCTACAATAAGATTGCTGCAATGCCTGGATGGGATCAGCTTAGCGCTTTGAAAAATAAACATGTGAAAGTATTGCCTAAGAACTATTTCCAATTCAAACCTAATGCGAAATGGGACAAGGCTTATCAGTATCTCTATGACTATCTCGCTTAAAAAGATGATTTGTGTTGGCATGATTGTCAGTATCATTGCCTTGATCATTTCTTTAGTAGCTGGTTTATCTTTTCATGTAAGCCAGCTTTTTACTCTTTCAATTGATGAAAGCGCTAAGATTATCTTGTATAAAGTACGTCTACCACGTTTTTTGGCGGCTTATTTTGTCGGTGCCGCTCTGGCAATTGCTGGGTTGACATTGCAGAGTGCACTTAATAATGCACTTGCCTCACCAAGTGTGATTGGCATTAATGCTGGTGCTGGCTTCTTCACCTTATTGGCTGCTTTGCTTTTTCCTTACTTTTTGCATGCACGGATGTTTTTTGGCTTTATTGGTGCATTGGTCAGTGCACTAGCAGTTTATGGCATAAGTCATCAGGCAGGCGTCAGCAAGACGACTTTAGTACTTGCCGGGCTTGCTGTGAGCAGTTTAATGAGTGGTTTTGTGAATGCAATGATCACTTTCTTTCCAGCAACAGTGGGAGATAAAGTGGCTTTTAATCTCGGAGGTTTTTCAACAGTTATTATAAGTCAGCTTTATTTTGCCCTGCCTGTCATTATTATAGCTGTAGTCATTTTATTAAAACTAAGCCGGGGGATTGATTTATTGCTTTTAGGTGATGAAATGGCAACAAGTTTAGGTATTCATGTTGAACGTCTTCGCTTTATCCTTGTTATCTTGGTTGCACTTTTAAGTGGTGTCAGTGTTGCTATAAGTGGGCTAATCAGTTTTGTTGGGCTGATTGTTCCGCATATTGTCAGAAGACTGACGAAGGCCAATACGAAAGTCAATATTGTTGTTTGTGGTTTATTTGGGGGCAGTTTCTTGGTTTATTCAGACTTGCTTGCGAAGTATCTCTTTTATCCCTATGAATTACCAGTGGGTTTATTGTTGAGTGTGATTGGTGCGCCATTCTTTATTTATCTGCTGATTCATAAGAAGAGGAGACTGAAATTATGATTGAGATGCATGACTTAGGCGTGAAATATGGCAATCGTCAAGTCCTATATATAAAAAATCTCACATTAAAAAAGGGTGAAATAGTGACGATAATTGGCCAGAATGGGGCTGGGAAATCGACTCTGCAGAAATGTTTGACTAGTCTAACTGAATATAAAGGTGTTATCTTAATAGATGGAAAGAGTTTGAAAGAGCTTCCAGCACGTCAGCGCGCACAAAAAATCGTTTACTTGCCTCAGGCACAAAGTTCTCCTGCCATGCAAGTTAGAACATTAGTAAGTCATGGCCGATTTCCATATCTTGGCTATAGTCATACTTTAAGCGTTGAAGACAAACAAATTGTTGAGGAAGCTATGAAGGCTACACATGTTGATCTACTGAAGGATCGTTTTCTTGATGAATTGTCTTTAGGAGAAAGACAACGTGCTTTTCTCGCAATGGTCATTGCTACAGGAAGTGACTACTTGCTACTAGATGAACCTGGTACTTATCTTGACCTGATAAGCCAACATGAGCTGATGCAGATTCTGCAATCGCTCAAGAGAGCAGGGAAGGGAATTGTTCTCATTAATCATGATTTACCACTGAGTTTTTCAATGAGCGACCAGCTCATTTTGCTTGATCAAGGTCAGGTATTACAGGTGGAAGCACCGGATGATTTTATCAACCATCAAGAGCATTTACGCCGTATCTTTCATGTTGGCATGAAGAAAATCGAAGATCCTAGTTTGCTTTATCAATATGTTATTATTCAATAGGAGGAAAATATGGGGTTTGTTATGAATAAGGAAGACTTTTCAAAGACAATAGAAAAGCTTTCTAAAGATTATCGTTTATATGCACCAGTTTTGAAAAAAGGAGAGGGACGTTGTCTTGATGAAGATATTGTGCGTTATGACTTTGTCAAGAATGCTGATGACATTGAATTAGAGTTAAAATCCGATTACTCTTTTAAAGAAATTCTCTTGCCTTTATCAGAAACATTATTCTATTTTACGGAAAATGAAACAAAGGTAGCTGATAAGGATTTATCAGACGTCCTTGTTTTCTTAAGAAGCTGTGACTTACATGGCTTAAGAAGACTTGATGATATGTATTTAAGAAATGGTAAAGAAAAAGATTTCTTCTATAACCGTATTCGTGAACATGTGCATTTTGTCTTAATTGGCTGTACACATTCCTATAAGGATTGTTTCTGTGTTTCAATGGGAGCCAATAAGATTGATGATGGCTATGTTTTCTCGATAGAACCAAGGGATGAAGGATTTGCGAGTGAAATCAAAGATGATGCTTTCACATCTTATTTTGTTGGTCAAAAAGAAGATGTTGCTGTAAGTTATGTGACTGAAAATGAGACAAAGGTTAATGTTCCTGATCGTGTTCCTTTGTCAATTTATAAATCAGATATGTGGCGTGAGTATGATGCAAGATGTATTGGCTGTGGTCGCTGTACATTAGTATGTCCAACATGTACTTGTTTCACCATGCAGGACACATTCTACGATGCGAAAGGCAAAGTTGGAGAACGCCGTCGTGTGAATGCAAGCTGTATGATTGATGGTTATACGAATGTTGCTGGAGGAGGTAGCTATCGTCAGCCTAAAGGCGAACGTATGCGTTTTAAAGTCCTACATAAAGTGAATGATTTTAAAGCCCGCTTTGGCTACAACATGTGTACAGGATGTGGGCGTTGTGATGCCGTTTGTCCTGAATATATCTCATTCTCAACGCTTATTAATAAGCTTGATGCAGAAATTAAGAAGGAGGCAGAATAGTCATGGAAAATGCATATATTCCTTTTCCCTCTAAAGTATTAGATGTCATTAAACATACTGATATTGAATATACATTCCGTTTAGAATTTACTGGGGATGTTAAGCCCGGTCAGTTCTTTGAAGTATCCATTCCTAAATTTGGCGAAGCTCCAATATCAGTAAGTGGAATTGGTGATCACTATGTTGATCTGACAATTAGACGTGTGGGTGTTGTCACAAATGAAGTCTTTGAAAAATATGTTGGTGATTCTCTGCTTCTTAGAGGTCCATATGGTAATGGTTTTGATGTTGACCTCTATAATGATGGGGAAACAGTAGTTGTGGCAGGTGGTACAGGTGTATCACCAGTAAGAGGCGTTATTGATGCTTTAAGCCAGAGTGCTGATCCTCAAAATAAGTATGCGATTGTTGGCTTTAGAAGTCCTGAACATATGCTTTTTAGAGATGATTTAAAAGCATGGGATGAAAAGATGAATCTCATCCTAACTGTTGATGGAGCAGAAGAAGGCTATCAGGGCAATATTGGCCTAGTTACAAAATATATTCCAGATCTACCTATTAAAGATGTCAATACCGCAAAGGCTGTTGTTGTTGGTCCTCCTGCAATGATGCGTTTTTCTGTCATGGGCTTGCTTGAAAAAGGATTCAAGGAAGAAAATATCTGGGTTTCTCAGGAGCGTAAGATGTGCTGTGGACTTGGTAAATGTGGCCATTGCCGTATTGGTGAAAAATATGTCTGTATTGATGGACCGGTCTTTAACTATACTGAATCAAAGGGCTTAATAGACTAGGAGGAGCGAGAATATGGGATTAGATGTTAATGCAAAGAAAATGATGAAAAATGCCTTTCGTATCTCCAAGGTCAGAGGGGAAACAGCGTCACGTGTGCGTATACCTGGTGGCCTGATTGATGCGAAAAGCCTTGTTAAAGTAACAGAAATTGCAGAAAAATATGGTAATGGTCAGATCTTTTTGACAAACCGTCAGGGTATCGAAATTCCTGGTATTAAATGGGAAGATGTTGATGCTGTTAAGGAAGAGCTTCAGTCCATTATTGAAGCTATTGGGACTAATCAGGTTGATGATGAAACAGGCTATCCTGCGAGCGGTACAAGAAATGTTGTGGCATGTCCAGGGGCTCGTCTTTGTCCTTTTGGCTGTTATGATACAACGGAGCTGGCAAGAAAGATGGAAGATGTTATCTTCCCTAATAACCGCCATGTCAAGATTGCCTTTACGGGCTGTTCAAATGACTGTGCCAAGGTAAGAATGGATGATATTGGGGTTATTGGCATGACTGAACCACAATATGATCCTGATCGCTGTATTGGCTGCGAACAGTGTGTGAAATGGTGCAAGAAGAGATCAGTTGGTGCTTTATCCATGTTGAATGGTAAAGTCAAACGTGATGAAGATTTATGTATTGGCTGTGGTGTCTGTGTTCATTATTGTCCAACACGTGCCTGGACAAGAAGTAAGGAACACTACTTCCGTGTTGTCTTAATGGGACGTACGGGTAAGGTCAATCCAAGACTGGCAGAAGATTTTGCGAGATGGATTGATGAAGACTCTGTATTAAAGATGGGACATAATCTTTATGCCTATATTGAAGAATACATTTCTAAAGATGCGCCTAATGGCAAGGAACATGTTGGTTATATTGTAGACCGTACCGGCTTTGAGACATTCTATGAATATCTCATGAAAGATGTGACACCAGGACCTAAGGCTGAAATTGCAACGACAATGTACTGGGGCGGCAAACGTTATGACCGTTCCAACAATCTCAAATAATGAAAGGGATATTAATTGTCAGTCATGGCACACTAGATCAGGAAGCAAAAGCACGTTCACTCGATCTTCTCTATGAAGAAAATAAGCAAAGGGCAGAAATTGTCCTTGCTTGCTTTGTTTCTAAGAAGACAATTGTTGGAAACAATATGCTTTCTCTTGATGAAGCCATGAAGAAAATGCTGGAGCTTGGTGTTGATGATCTTCATATCTATAATACATTTGTCATTCCTGGTGATATCTATCACCATTTCCTTACTACAATTATTCCTTATGAAGCCTTTTTCAAGCGCTTTGTCATAGAAAAGCCATTGCTTCATGAAAATAGTGATTTTTCTTCACTTGCCCGCATGCTTACAAGGGAATATGCCATTAAACCCAATCAGACCTATCTTCTTGTTGGCCATGGCTCTTCTCCTCATACAAATAAGCTTTATGCATTTCTTGAAGCTGCTTTTATGAAGCAGCAAACAACTAATGTCCATCTTGTCTTAATGCATGGTCATCCTTCTATCGATGATCTTATGCCTACACTTCATACAAAACAAAAGATCATTCTTTTACCATTAATGATGAGTGCAGGTCATCATGTTGCTCATGACGTGAAGCAGTTTAAGAAATCATCCATTGAAACAAAACTTCTTGAACATGGCTTTGAGGTTGAAGTGATTGATAAGGGATTGGCTGAATATCGTACGATAAGAGATTATATTATGCATAATGAAAAGACTTCTATTTAAAATAGAAGCCTTTTTTCTACAAGTCTTTGAGCCATTGGATGATTTTCTTGAAGTTCAAGATGATTGATATAAGTAAGATGATAAAAATGATTAATGCGATTATTAAGCCAATCATATTAATCCTCCTTCTCTTCCTTTATCATAATGGGAAATATCATAGACAGCAAGACATTCCAACTCGCTAAGACATTTTTGTTGTCACAAGATAAAAATAGTGTACAATAAGAACGATTAAGGAAGTGGATAAAGTGATATATCTAGATTATGTGGCAACAACACCACTTGCTCCAGAAATTAAGGAGACATATATAAAACTCTTAAATAAATATTTCATTAATGCAGATTCGGCCTATGCGCCTGGTTATGAAGTAAGCGGATTAATTGAAAAAAGCCGCAGTCATATCGCCAAGATGCTCAATGTCAGAAGTGATGAAGTGCTCTTTACTTCATGTGCATCTGAAGCTAATAATTTGGCGATTAAAGGGACAGCCTTTCAATATATGAATCGTGGCAAACATATCATTACAACTGCCATTGAACATAGCTCTGTGGCGAATAGTTTTAAAGAACTGGCTGATGTGTTTGGCTTTGAAGTCGATTATCTTCATGTTAATCATCAGGGTGCACTTGATCTTGATGAATTACGTCATCTTATCCGTGATGATACGATTCTTGTCTCAACGATGTATGTCAATAATGAGATTGGGGTGATTAATCCCATTCATGAAATTGCCTCCATCATTCATGCAAAGAATCCTAAGACAAAATACCATGTCGACTGTGTTCAGGCTTTGGGCAAATTGCCGATTGTTCTTGATGATATTGATCTTGCGAGCTTTTCTGCCCATAAGATCTTTGGCTTAAAGGGAAGCGGTTTATTATACAAGAAGCACAATACTTCTCTCGTCCCACTTATTAATGGCGGACAGCAGGAATTTGGCTTAAGAGGAGGCACAAGCAATGCGGCGAATGAAATTGTCTTTGCGAAGACAATGCGTCTTGCTTTAGAAGCAAGAGAAGAACATTATGCCTATGTGAGCAAACTTAACCACTATTTAAGAAGTGAGCTTTTAAAACGTCCGGGTATTGTGATCAATTCACCAGTTGAAAACTGTTCACCATTTATCCTCAGTATCAGTATTCCTCACTATAAGCCTGAAGTTCTTGTCCATGCATTAGAAACATATGATATTTATATTTCGACAAAAAGCGCATGTTCAAGCAAGCATACGGATGTCTCGCATACACTTGCGGCAATGCATTTAGATGATGAAATTGCAAAGAGTGCATTACGTATTTCCTTTTCCCATTTAACGACTCAACAAGAAATCGATACATTCCTAAAGGCCTTGGATGAAAGCCTGAAGAATGTCAAGAAACAGAGGTAGAAAGATGATTCCAAATCATATTATTGTGCGTTTTGGTGAACTGACAACCAAAGGCAAAAACAGAAAAAACTTTACAAGAAAACTACTAAATAATACCAAAGAAATCTTAAAAGACTTTGACAAACTGACCTATCAGCTGACCTATGATCATTTATATATCATGCTTAATGGCAGTGACCCTCAAGGTGTCATGGACAAGCTTAAGACGGTCTTTGGGATCCATTCCTTCTCATTATGTTATAAGGTTGATGCAGATCTCGAAAAGGTCAAAGAAGTCGCTGCCTATATCATTAATCATGATGAAGGCATGAGTTTCAAGATTGATACAAAACGAAATGACAAAAGCTTCCCTATGACATCATTGGAAATGAATAAGGCGATTGCAGGCTATGTGTTCCACAATACGACAAAAGAAGACTTACGTGTTGATGTCCATCATCCCGATATTCTTGTTAAGGTAGAATATCGTAAGGATTATGCTTATGTCATGGACAATGTGGTACTTGGAGCTGGGGGATATCCTGTAGGCATTGGCGGGAAGGCACTGTTGATGCTTTCAGGTGGCATTGATTCACCAGTTGCAGGTTATCTGATGATGAAACGTGGGATTGATATTGAATGCATTCACTATGCTTCACCACCTTATACAAATGAGAAAGCCCGTGAGAAAGTGCTTGATCTTGTTGATGTCATGAAAAACTATGGCCATGGCAAGATTACCGTACATATTATTCCTTTTACGCAAATACAGCTTTCTATTTATGATCATGCTGATGAATCGTACGCTATTACCATCATGCGTCGCATGATGTATCGTATCGCCCAGAAAGTTGCACAGGAAAGAAACTGCAAGGCTATTGTTAATGGTGAATCTGTTGGTCAGGTGGCAAGCCAGACACTCGATTCCATGCAGGTTATAAATGAAGTCATCAATACACCGGTGATTCGCCCTGTTGCCTGTGCGGATAAGCTTGAAATCATCAAGCTTGCAGAGGAAATTGGAACATATGATATTTCCATTCGTCCATTTGAAGATTGTTGTACAATCTTTACACCTCATAACCCAGCTACGAAACCCAAGAGCTATCGTTGTGAAGCTTATGAAAGTGAATGGGATTATCAAGCACAGATTGATGAAGCAGTTGCCAATAAGGAAACAATTGTCATTGACTCAACATATAAGAATGATGAAGAGGACGACTTATTCTAGTCGTTCTTTTTTTACAAAAAGTGCTATAATATCGTACTAGGAGGGATTTGATATGAATAGAAATCTATTAGTGGATTTCACGCATATCTATCAGCCTACAAAACCCATCCAACAGGATTTTGCCCACTTAGATATGAGTGATATGCATTCAGTCAAAATGTATTTAAGTGATGAAAGCAAGAAGGAATTAAGAAAGCGCCTTGCCCGTTATCCTATTTCTGGCATACATTTTATTGATTCAGGGGATTATCATTATGTGACGGAGTTCTTTGTTGAAAGAATCCATCGACCTTTTTCATTAATTCTCTTTGATCATCATAATGACATGCAGCTATCTTCATTAGCTGATATGACGACATGTGGCAGCTGGGCACTAGAAGTCCTTCTTAAGAATCACTATCTTGTTCAGCTTATCTTAGTTGGGGCAAGCCAGCGTCATATTAATGAAATACCTGTTCATTCTTCTAAGCTGATCACGATTTCAGAAGAAGAATTAAGAGAAGGGAAGCTGGCAAGAAAAGGAAAAAATATCTGTCATCAGGTACCTTTCTATATTTCCATTGATAAAGATGTCTTAAGTCAACATTATGCTTTGACGAATTGGTCACAAGGTCATATGCGTATGACAACACTCTTTCATATACTTGACATGATTTTTCAAAAAGAGAAGGTCATTGGTGTAGATGTTGCAGGTGAAATGGATGAGGATGATGGAGGAAGTACCTATTTAAAAGCTAAAGCACTTAATGACAAAACAAATCTTGCTTTATATCATTATCTGAAGCATATAAATGCAAAGAAAAGTTGAAAACAAAGCAAAAAATGAAAATTCCTATAGAAAAGTGTAAGCGCTTCTAGTAGAATAAAGATTAAGTTGTTAGGAGGATTTATACATGTCTAAAATAATGTCAGTCAATGCTGGAAGCTCATCATTAAAATTCCAGTTGTTTAAAATGCCTGAAGAAGAAGTGATTTGTTCAGGTGTTGTTGAGAGAATTGGTCAAGCCATGGGAAGCTTCACAATGAAACATAATGGTGAAAAGAAAGTTATTGAAGAACCTATTCCGGATCATGGAAAAGCTGTTGATATGCTTTTAAAAGCGTTAATAGATGATGGTATTGTTGAAAAGCTTGAAGAAATTGATGCCGTTGGTCATCGTATTGTCCAGGGGGGGCCATACTTTAGTGACTCTGCTGTTGTCGATGATGATGTGATCGCAAAGGTCGAAGAATTTGCAGAATTAGCACCATTGCACAATCCAGCTCACTTAGTTGGCTATCGTGCGATTGCCAAAAAGTTGCCAGGTGTGAAACATGTCTTTACATTTGATACCGCCTTCCATCAGACAATGGATGCCGAGAGATATTTATATCCATTACCTTATGAATATTATACAGACTTAAAGGTACGTAAATATGGTGCTCATGGTACGAGCCATAAGTATGTCAGTGAACAGGTGATTGATATGCTTGGCAATCCAAAGCATTCAAGAGTCATTGTTTGTCACCTTGGCAATGGGGCAAGCTTAAGCGCTGTTCAGGATGGTAAGTGCATTGATACATCAATGGGCTTCACACCTTTAGCTGGTGTAATGATGGGGGGAAGATGTGGCTCCGTTGATCCATCTATTATGCCTTATTTATGTAAGAAGCTAAACAAAACACCTGATGAAATCCTATATATCTATAATCATGAATCAGGTATGAAGGGTGTTTCTGGTATTTCTAGTGACTCACGTGACGTTGAAAATGCCCTCTTTAATAAAGATGGCAAAGCAACAGCTGAACAGAGTGAACGTGCTTTATTGACTTCACTTCTCTATGCTCGTATTGTTTCTAAATATATTGGTCAGTATTATGTGGAATTAGGTGGTTGTGATGCGATTGCCTTTACAGCTGGTGTTGGTGAAAATGCGGCTTATTTACGTCGTTTGATTATTGATGACTGCTCAAGAGCACTTTCTGTCTTCCTTGATGAAGAAGCCAATAATATTCATTCTAGCGAAAATAGAATTATCTCTAATGAATATTCTAAGATTGATGTCATGGTTATTCCTACTAATGAAGAAGTCATGATTGCAAGAGATACAGTCAGATTATTACACTTAGATGCATAATGTGAGGGGAACTACAAGTCGTAGTTCCACCTCTTTTTCTTTGTGCTATAATCTTTTTGGAGGGGCTTATGGAAATACGTGATAATGTTTGTACATATATTAGATTTAAAGGTGATTGTTCATTTAAAAAGATGGCTTTTAATGAAGTTGATGCAATGATCTTTGCCTTATTATCCTATGTGGATTTTAGAGGAATCCTTGATCAGCCATGTACATTAATAGATGCCTATCGAAGACTTTTAGTCGTTGAAGAAAAGGGCATTGATGATAGCCGTCCCCACATGTCCACAAGTCCGGATTTATTGGAAATGGTCAAGCTGATGGCAAATTCAGTACGTTTTCATGATATTGTTCTTGATCATTATGTGGATGAATATTCACTTTCACAAAGTGAACAGTTTGCGGCTTTAATGATAACTTTCATGCCACGCTTTCATGTCTTTAGTTTTAGAGGAACGGATGATTCGCTAGCTGGCTGGAAGGAAAACTGGGAAATGATTTATAAGATGCCAGTATCTGGACAAACCAAAGCCTTAGCCTATATTCAACAACATATTTTATCAAAATGGTATCACAGCTTTGATCACTACTGGCTTGTTGGTCATTCAAAGGGCGGTAACCTAGCTGTCTATGGGGCATGCTGCCTTGAGGAAAAGCAAGCTAAAAAGATCGCTGGTATTTACAATTTTGATGGACCTGGTTTTCGTTTTCCACTGACCAATTTCCCACACTATACAGCATTAAAGTCACGTATTCATAGCTATACCCCTAGTTTTTCAGTCATTGGTATGACTTTTGAGTATTATCATAAGGATTATACGATACAGTCATTTGAAGAAGGCTTAGGTCAGCATCTTGGCTTTAGCTGGGTTGTTTGTAATGATCACTTTGTCCGCAGTACGCGTGATGAAGAAAGCAAACAAGTAGAAGAGCTGTTTCATAGCTGGCTAAGCGAAATTCCTTTAGATGAACGTAAACAGTTTGTTCAATCATTATTTGAAGTGCTTGAGCAGGCCAAAATCACTAATCTACAGGAATTTCTTCATATGGATATGAAAGCAATGATTGAAGTGGTCAAGGCAATGGGTGGCATTGATGGCGAAAGAAGGAACTTGATTATTCGTATTCTAACGCTCCTAGTAGCCAAAAGTGCCAAACCACGTGTTGAACGCTTAAGCGAGAACGTTGAGAAAATTGGTAATGCATTAAGCTTGAATACACAAAAGATTATCGATAAATTCAGTAAGAGAGGTAACGACAATGAGTGATATGAATTTAACTGGTCCTTGGCCAGGCCCTGAAGGCCTGATTCCAGAACCACCAAAGAATGCTGCTGATGCGAATAGGCATACGAGAAATTATTTAGACAGTATTTTAATTGAAGAACGCATTATTGATGCGATTGAACCAGATTTACATTTTGACTTATGGGGTAAGTCATTTGCCTCACCCATCATGATGCCAGCTCTTTCTCATTTAAATAAGGTTGGAGAAAATGGCCGGACACCAATGGAAGAATATGCCCAGGCAGCCAAAGAACTACAGGTTGTCAATTGGGTAGGCATGGAACCTGATGATGAATTTGAAAAGATTGCCGCTGTCGGTGCGAAAACAGGACGCATCATTAAGCCATTCAAAGATAAACAAGAAATCTATCGCCAGATTGACAAGGCGCATGAATGTGGAGCGATTGCTGTAGGCATTGATATTGATCATGTTTTTGGCAAGGATGGCAAGTATGATATTGTTGATGGGATTGAACTAGGAAGTGTGACATGTGAGGATCTTAAGAATTATGTCAACTATTCAAAGGTGCCTTTTGTCGCTAAGGGTGTTTTGAGTGTGACTGATGCGCTTAAATGTAAAGAAGCCGGAGTCGATGCCATTTTTATCTCGCACCATCATGGCCGCATGCCTTTTGCGATTCAGCCTCTCGCTATCTTGCCGCAAATCAAGAAGGCGCTAGCGGGTACAGGAATGATGATTTTTGTTGATTGTCATATTGATGATGGCTATGATGCCTATAAGGCACTTGCTTTAGGGGCGGATGCTGTATCAGTAGGACGTGGAATTCTACCTGGCTTGTTGAAAGAAGGCACTGAGGGTGTCATCAAGAAAGTCAATAAAATGAATGAACAATTAAGTGAGTTAATGGGTTATACAAATGTGCATAATGTCAATGAGTTTGACCCAAGTGTTCTCTATATTTATGGCCATCAGTTTGAAAAGGAGTAAAGAAATATGCTTGAAGTAGGAAGTCTTGCACCAGATTTTTCATTACCGGATGAAAATGGTGAGATCCATAAGTTAAGTGACTATCGTGGTCAAAAAGTGATTTTATATTTCTATCCAAAAGACAATACCGCCGGATGCACAAGGCAGGCATGTGGCTTCAAAGACCGCTATCCGCTTATTCAAGAAAAGGGTGCTGTTGTTTTGGGTATTTCAAAAGATTCTGCCAGAGCACATAAGAATTTTAAGACCAAATATGATTTACCCTTTACTTTGTTGTCAGATCCTGAACACCAGGTGATTGAAATGTATGATGTCTGGAAGGAAAAGAAGAATTATGGCAGAGTCTATATGGGCATTGTCAGAAGTACTTATCTGATTGATGAGAAGGGCATTATTGTCAAAGCTTTAGAGAAAGTCAAACCTGATCAAAATCCTCAGGATATGGTGGATGTGCTATGAGAATCATCTTCTCACCGACAAAGAAAATGGTTCATGATGAATATGCCTCCTATCAACATCTGCCCGTCTTTCTTGATGAGACAAGCAAGATCTTAGCTTATCTTCAGTCATTAAGCTTCGAAGAACTCAAGAAACTATGGAAATGTAATGACAAGCTAGCGAAAGAGAATTATGAACGTATTCAGGATATGGATTTAAGGGGTCATTTGACACCAGCTCTTTTTGCCTATACAGGTTTGGCTTTTAGCCATCTTGCCCCCAATATTTTAAGTGAAGAGGCTTATCAATATCTTGAAGAACATTTGCGTATTCTTTCAGGCTTCTATGGTGTCCTCAAGCCCTTTGATGGCGTAACGCCTTATCGCTTAGAAATGCAAAGCAAGACAAAGATAGAGGGCTATAAAGATCTTTATATGTTCTGGGATTATAAGCTCTACGAAGAAGTTATTGATGAGAGTCATCTGATTATCAATCTTGCCAGCAAGGAATATGCCAAGTGTATTGAGAACTTTCTAAGTGATGAAGATCTGATGGTAACGATTGTATTTGGTGAATATAAAGATGGTAAGGTCATTTCCAAAGGTACAAAAGCGAAGATGGCAAGAGGTGAAATGGTACGCTATCTGGCAATGAATAGAATTGAAGATCTTGAGGGTATAAAAGGCTTTGATGCTATGAACTATCAGTACGATAAGACACTGAGTGATGAACGCACATATTATTTTATAGAAAATGATGTTGAGGAGTGATGTCATGAAGAAACTCTATTTCACAAGACATGGCCAGACATTCTGGAATGTTGAAAACAAAATATGTGGGGCAACGGATATCGGTTTAACAGAACTTGGTCATAGACAGGCTATTGCCTGCGGGCAAGCTATTCTTGATGCCCATTTGCCTATCGATCTCATTCTCTATTCGCCTTTAATAAGAGCTAAGGATACAGCTATGCATATAAGTGAAATCATCGGTATTAAGGCGATAGAAGAAAGAAGGCTTAAGGAACAGAATTTTGGTAAGTTTGAATCAACACCCCGTGATGGTCATGATTTCTATCTTGCGAAAAGGACATTCTGTTATGACTTTGATGGAGGCGAAAGCATGATGCAGATGGCTCATCGTATCTATGGGCTGCTTGATGAATTAAAAGAAAGTGACAAGACGTATTTACTAGTGGCACATAATGGTATTGCACGCATTGTTGCGTCTTATTTTCACAATATGACCAATGATGAATTTGCGAGTGCGGGCATTAAAAACTGTGAAGTTGTGACTTATACATTCAAGGATGTTTAAGATAAAGGAGTAAATGATGTTAAAAATAATTGAAAAGATCAATGCATATGAAGAGATTCTTATCTATCGCCATGTTAATCCAGATCTGGATGCCTATGGCTCACAGCTAGGCATGTATGCCTTCTTAAAAACGAATTATCCTTTTAAGAATATTGTGCTTATGGGACAAGAGGATGAAGGCCTCAATAAAATCTTCTTACCTGAAGGCATGCCAATTACAAAGCCAACAGGCAAGAAAGCATTAGCCATCGTCCTCGATACTGCCAACAGAGAACGAATTGATGGTGATTTATCATTAGCACAGGAAGTGATTAAGATTGATCACCATTTAGTTGTTGATCAGTATGGTGATTTAAATTATGAACGTGTGGATGCTTCTAGCTGTGCTGAGATTGTGACATTGTTGATTGGGGAAGTACTCGGCAGTTACAATCTAAGTGTGCAGGGAGCACGGGCACTTTATATTGGGATTGTGGGGGATTCTAATCGCTTCCTCTACCGTAATACTTCAAGACATACTTTTGAAGCAGCTTCAATCTTGATTGATCAAGGTATTGATATTGAAGAAATCTATGCTTCTATGTATGTGCGTAAAGAGAAGGATTTGCAGGTTACAAAATATATTCTGAATCATTATAAGAATGCAGGTGGCTTTGCCTATTATTATCTTAGTGATGAGACCCTAAAAACACTTGGCATTAGCCGTAATGAAGGTTCAAATTATGTCAATGTTTTAAGCAATGTTGAAGAATTCAAAATATGGGGTGCAATTACTGAAAATAAGGAAGCAGGCAATATTCGTGTTTCCTTGCGTTCAAGACATTATCCGGTCAATGAAGTCGCTTCACGTTATCATGGTGGGGGGCATATGCTTGCAGCAGGCGCCACACTAGAAACAATTGATCAACTGCCTGATCTTATTAACGATGTGCAGGAGGTGATTGCACATGGACGAGAAGAAGAGTGAGGAGAAGAAAAGAGAGAAAAATCCTTTTAAAGAGACATTACTCGCCCTGCTTATTACATGCATTATGTTTGTGGCGAGCGAGTATTTTACTTTAACACCGATTAACTTTCATAGTCGAACATTTCTTGTCACATTGGCTATTACGATTGGCGTCTTCGTCTTTCTGCGTTTGATTTTTTTGCATCGTTTTGATAAGTTGCAGTGGCTTTTATGCCTATTGATCGTTGTAGCTCTTGGCGTGAATGCAATTGGTCCTTATTTATCGACAGAAATGTTGAATGCGAAAAAGTATGCGCGTCAAATACAGCTGACAAAAAGCAATGATTTCTATAAAGATAATGAGAAAGTGACAGAGAATGCCATCCCTGTTGTTGACAAGCAATCGGCAATTAAGCTTGGTGACAAGAAGATGGGCTCAATGAGTGAATATGTCAGCCAGTTTGTGGTTGATAATACGTATAACCAGATCAATTACAATGGTAAAGCTGTTCGTGTGACAACACTTAACTATGGCAGCAATCTTAAATGGCTGACGAATCACTGGTCCGGACTTCCCGCCTATATCATGGTTGATATGGTCACTCAGGATACAAAGATTGTGAAACTTGAAAACAAGATGAAGTTTACCATTCATGATCATTTCTTTCGTAATATTAATCGCTATATTCGTTTCCGTTATCCAACTTTGATGTATGCGAAACCAGCGTTTGAAATTGATGAAAAGGGTAACCCGTTTTATGTTGCGCCAGTCTACACTTATAAGATTGGATTATTTGGCGGCAGGGATATTAAGGGAGCGATTGTCGTTGATGCATCAAGTGGGCATGTGCGCTACTACCGCAGGGAAAAAGTGCCTAAATGGGTGGACCGTGTCTATCCTGCTGAGCTCATCTACAAGCAGCTTGAAAATTCAGGCAAGTATTCAGGGGGCTTTTTCAATAATTACTTATCACAAAAAGGTGTCCTCAAGCCGACAAAGGGTTATTCCTATCTAGCTATTGATGATGATATTTATATGTATACAGGCTTTACATCAGTCTCGGGAGATAGCAGTAATGTTGGTTTTGCCCTTGTCAATATGCGCACAAAGAAAGCCAAATTCTATCCTATTGCAGGAGCAACAGAAGCGAGTGCGATGAAATCCGCAAAAGGCAAGGTGGAAAACTATGGCTATGATGCGACATTCCCTATCTTGTTGAATGTTGATAATGTCCCTAGCTACTTTCTTTCTTTAAAGGATGAAGAAGGCCTGGTTAAGAAATATGCCTTTGTCTCAGTCGAGAATTATGAGATTGTCGGCATTGGTGATAGTGTAAAAGAGGCCCGGGAAAATTATATGAAGCTGATTAATGATTCAGGGCATGCGAAAATCAAGACCTTGACAAATAAAACTGAAAGCAAGATTGCTTCCATCAAGGAAGTCGTTGTTGATGGCAATACAACCTACTATTTCACTTTAGAAAATGATACGAAGACATATATTGCTTCCATCAAGGTAAACCCACAGCTGCCTTTAAGCAAAGCAGGGGATGAAGTCAAACTGACTTATCTTGATGATAGTAATGAAGCAAAAACTGTCACAAAACTTATATTTATCACAACCAAAAGCTAATCATCATGGTTAGCTTTTTTGGTCTATAATTATAAGGGCTTCTATGTTATAATGTGTGATATTGTGGGGTGATTATCATGAAATCTAAGATTATGATTGTCGATGATGAAGAACATATTAGAGAATTGGTAAGATTCTATTTAGATAAAGAAGGTTTTGAATGCATTCAGGCGGCAAATGGTGAGCAGGCGATAGAAATCGTTGAAAACCAGTACATTGATTTGGCCATTGTGGACATAATGATGCCTGGTATGGATGGCTTCACGCTTGTCGAAGAGATGCGTCAGTATCGTGAATTTCCTGTTATTATGCTGACGGCAAAGTCACAGTCAAAAGATAAGCTTAAAGGCTTTTCTCTTGGTGTTGATGACTATGTCACAAAGCCATTTGATCCAGAAGAGCTATTAGCCCGTGTTAAGGCAATCTTAAAACGTTATTCCATTAATTCTTCGAATATTGTTGAGATTGGTGATGTTGTCTTTGATGGTGATAAATATGAAGTACGTTATCTTGATGAAACGATTCATCTGCCATTGAAGCAATTTGAATTAGCCTTTGAGCTCGCTAAACATCCTAATCAGATCTTTACGCGTGAACAGCTTATTGAGAAGATCTGGGGCATGGACTATGACGGCTTTGATCGTACTGTAGATGTACATGTTAAGCGTATACGTGAAAATCTCAAAGGTTTACCTGGCTTTAAGTTTGTAACAGTTCGTGGTGTTGGCTATAAGCTTGAGGTGGAATAATGAATCTCAAATCTGTTTATTCGAAATTGTTTATGGGATTTCTTATTACCCTCATCCTTTCTTTTAGCGTAACGGGCTATTATATTGTCAAACGCTCTTCAAGCAATACACAAAGTGTTGCTTTGGAAGAATTGAAGGGTAGAAATGAACATATCGCGGATCTAGTAGAAGCTGTTGATGAACAGGATATTAGACGCATCCTTGATGATTATGCCAAGACAAGCAAGAGTGCCTTTCATATTGAAGGGGGTACGCTTCATGATAGTTTTGGCAAAGTTCAGATTGGCTTAGTGCTTGATGATGCCTCAATGAAGTCAATGAAAGACAAGGAAGGCGTTGTCAAGATGAGAAATCATGATAATTTCTATCAGTACTCCAAAAGCTATAAAATTCATAATCAAATCTATATTATTACTGTCCAGAAAGATGTCAGCAAATCCGCATCAGCCTTTTTAGATTCTTTTATCTTGTCAGGTGTGATCATGTTTCTTGTTGGGACAGTGGTATTTTTGGTTGTGAGTGATATTATTGTTAGACCTATTAGTAAATTAACGGCTGCCACAAAGGAACTATCAAAAGGGAATTACAAGGTTCGTGTTGGCTATGCGGGAGACGATGAGATTGGCAAGCTCTATGTTGCCTTCAATAAAATGGCTGTTGAGCTCAATAAGCAGGAAGCAAGAAGACAACAGTTTATCTCCGATGTTTCCCATGAGTTCCAGACGCCATTAACAGCCATCAGTGGTTTTGCGGGTATCTTGAAAATGGAAGATTTGCCCGCTGAACAGCGTATGAAATATGCGGATATTATTGCCTTTAATGCTAAAAGACTCTCAACACTCTCAAAGAATATGTTGCAGTTAACTTTGCTGGAAGGTGAAGATGTCCAGCTAGAAAAAAGCAAGTATTCTCTTATTGATCAGCTCAACCGTGTCATTGAGACGGAAGACAATAATGCTTTATCAAAAGATATCGAAATTGAATTCAAACATCCTCGTGGTGATATTGAAATCGTTGGTGATGAAGCAAGAATGGAACAGGTCTGGATTAATCTTATTGGCAATGCCATCAAATATACTAATGAACATGGTGTCGTGACGGTAGATGTGCGTAAGACGACAAAGGATATTGAAGTACGTGTAGAGGATACGGGGGTAGGCATGAGTGAAGAAGCCATCAGTCATATCTTTGAACGTTTCTATCGTGAAGATAAATCTCGCAGTGTAGAAGGCAATGGGCTTGGTCTATCAATTGTTAAGAGAATCATAGATTTACATGAATTCTCTCTTGATGTGACAAGTCAGGAAGATGTTGGCAGTGTTTTCACTGTCAAGATTCCCTATGCACCATTTAGTGATTTTGCGAAAAGATTAAATATAAAAAGAGATAAAGAACATGAAAATACTGGAAAAGAAGATTAAAGAAGAAGGATATGTAATTGAACCGGATATTCTCAAGGTGGATAGTTTCCTCAATCATCAGATTGATGTGAGTTTGTTTCAGGAAATGGGACAGGCCTTTCAAAAACATTTTGGGGATAAAAAGATTAATAAGATTCTTACGATTGAAGCAAGTGGGATTGGTTTAGCTGTGATTTGTGCACAGTATTTTAATAATTGTAAAGTTGTTTTTGTGAAAAAGGCAGCTTCAAAGATTACGGATGATCATGCCTATACAACAACTATTCATTCCTTCACCAAAAATACAGATTACACTGCCCGCGTTTCTGCTGATTATTTAAATGAAGATGATCATGTGCTTATTCTCGATGATTTTCTTGCCAATGGTGAAGCCATATTAGGGATGTATGATTTATGCCAGCAAGCACATGCGACTGTTGAAGGGATTGGGGTTGTTATTGCGAAAGGATTCCAGTCTGGCATGAGAAGAATTCAGCAAGAAACTGGATTGGATGTTTATGCCCTAGAAGTCATTGAAGGCTTTGAAAAGGGAAAAGTTATATTAAGGAAGTAGATATATGTATCTAAAAAGAGTAGAACTGCAGGGGTTCAAGTCTTTTGCGGATAAGAGTGTAATAGAATTTGAACCTGGTGTAACAGGCATTGTTGGGCCTAATGGCTGTGGAAAATCGAATATTACCGATGCGATACGCTGGGTGCTTGGTGAAAAGAGTGCAAAGGCCATGCGTGGGGATACGATGACGGATGTTATTTTCTCCGGCTCAGAAGATCGTAAGCCACTCAATATGGCAGAAGTGACTTTGGTTTTTGATAATGAAGATCATTACCTTGATAATGACAGCAATGAAGTCGAAATCACAAGACGTATTTATCGTGATGGTGGCGATGCAGAATATTATATTAATCGCCAGCAATGTCGTTTAAAGGATATTACGGATCTTGTGATGGATACGGGACTAGGTCGTGATTCTTTATCAATTATCTCCCAGAATTCCATCAATGCCTTTGTTCAAAGCAAGCCAGAAGAGCGCCGTGGGATGTTTGAAGAAGCTGCTGGGGTTGCGCGCTATAAGCAGCGTAAGAAGGAATCTGTCGCAAAACTAGAGCGGACAACGACAAATCTTGAACGTGTTGAAGATATTGTCAATGAGCTTGAACGCCAGCTCAATCCCTTGAAACGACAAAAAGAAAAAGCAGAAACCTATCTGTCATTAAAAGATCAGCTTCAGGAAATTGAAGTCAGTGTTCTTGTCAAAGAAATCCAGAAATTTACAGAAGAACTCAAAACTGTTGATCAGGAATTAAAGAAGCTTGATAGTGATAAAGTGCAGAATGAAGCCCAAATGACACTTAATGAAGGCAAGAAAGAAGAACTTGAAGCGAAAATGTATCAGCTTGATCAGGAAGTCAATGACTTGCAAGGGAAACTTTTAGCAGCAATGAATAGAGTCAATGACTTAGAAATGCAGAAAGTTGAGATTGACGCTAATCGTAAACATATTCTTGAATCGACAAATAAAGAAGACCTTGAAGCAAAAATTGCCAATATGAAAGCGATGCTTCAGGATGCATTAAGTGAATATAATGATCGTGTTGAACGTTATAATGAAACAAAGAAAGAAAAAGAAGAACTGGATGAAAGAACACGTCAGTGTGATATTGCATCAAACAATCAACGCAACAAGATTGAAAATATCAATATCTCTTTGCATCAGCTCCGGGCAACAAGAGCCCAGATCAAGGATCAGCTTGAAAACAAATCAGGCTTGTCTTATGGGGTACGGACCATCTTAAAAGCTGCCGATACACTAGCTGGTATAAGAGGTGTTGTCAGTGATTTGATTGTCCCAAATGAAGGCTATGAAAAGGCCGTTGGGGTATCGCTTGGGGGCAGTGCCCAGTTTATTGTCACAGTGAGTGAACATGATGCCAAAAATGGTATCAGTTATTTAAAGCGCAATAAGGCTGGACGTGCAACATTCTTGCCTTTGGATGTCATCAAGGGGCGAACAATACGCAGTGATCTTGCCATGATTGCGACAAGTAGTGAAGGCTATTTGGGCGTTATGAGTGATTTTGTCACATATGACAAGGATATTGAACAAATTGTCCTGAACTTGCTTGGACAGATTGTTGTCACTGATACACTGGATCATGCGACAAGACTCTCAAAGAATATTCATCATCGTCTCAAGGTTGTTACCTTGGAAGGTGACGTGGTCAATGTGGGTGGTTCATTAACAGGTGGTAGTTTAAAGAATACCAACAACACTTTCACCCATAAAGGTGAGCTAGAACGCATTGAAAAGCGCATTGGTGAAGAGGAAAACAACCTGCGTAATGCAAGAATGGAATTAGCGCGTTTGGAAAATGAGGGTCGTGAAATTCATCAGATGTTCTTGCAAAAACAGGTCTCATTTGCGAAACTTGAGGTTGTGGTTACCAATAAGATGAACGACTTGCAGGTTGCGAAAAGCGAATATGAAGCCCTCACCCATCAGTCAGCCAACTTAGAAGAACTTGAAGCAGATCCTTCTGACAACAAGCTTCTCGATGAACTCAATGAAGCAAAGCGTGAACGTGATGCATTGAAAGAAGAAATTCAATACAAGCGTGACATGCGCATGCGTTATGTCAATGAAAATGATATGCTTTCAAGTGAACTACGTGAATTGAGGGCAACACAGAGGGTGATTGAAAAGGGCATTACAGATCATCGTATTGCAAAAACAAAATATGAAACAGATATTCAGAATGCTCTCAACCGCCTTAATGAATCCTACCAGATGACTTATGATCATGCCCTGGAGTTCTTAAATGAGGACGTTGATCTTGATCAGGCTAAAGAAACGGTTCGTTCACTCAGAATGCGAATTGCCTCTCTAGGCAATGTCAATCTTGATGCCATTCAAGAATATGAAGATGTTTCATCGCGTTATGAGACACTCAATAAAAACCGTATCGAATTACGTGAAGCACAGGATGCATTGATGAAAGCCATCAGTGATATGGATCAGATTATGGTTGAACGTTTCTCGGATACATTTGAAAAGATCAATACGGAATTTAACCGTGTCTTTAGATATCTTTTTGGCGGTGGCTATGCCCAGCTCAAATATACGGATCCGGATAATATATTAGAGACGGGTATTGATATCGAAGCCCAGCCACCAGGAAAAGCGGCTAAGCTTCATTCTTTCTCGGGGGGCGAAAATGCCTTAATTGCCTTGAGCTGTCTTTTTGCGATGATGTCCGTAAGAACCGTGCCTCTTTCTATTCTTGATGAAGTAGAGGCAGCCTTGGATCCTGCCAATGTTGAAAGATTTGCGAAGTACTTACAGGAATATTCTGACAAGACACAGTTTATCGTTGTTACCCATCGTGAAGGTACGATGGCCCAATGTGATTTATTATATGGGGCAACGATGCAACAAAAAGGTGTAACGAAACTTGTCAGTGTAAAGTTTGAAGATGCCACACAGATGGCGAGTGCTTAATGGAGGAGAAATATGGGATTTTTTAAGAGTATTAAAGAAGCCATTGTCGGTAAGTCGGCAAAGACAAATGAAAAATATGTAGCGGGTCTAGATAAGTCATCAGAAACCTTTTCTTCACGTATGAATGCTCTAGCTGCTCGCTACCGTGAAATTGATGATAATTATTTTGAAGAACTTGAAAACATCCTGATCATGAGTGATGTGGGTGTGAATATGGTGATGACGATTGTTGATGAAATTAAGAAGGAAGTGCGTCTTAATAATATCAAGGATCCCCGTGAGATTAATGAGATTATTGCGGATAAGATGTTTGTCATTTATGCCAATGATTCCATTATGACAACTAAGCTCAACTATGCCAAAGAAGGCTTAACGGTCATCTTGATGGTTGGCGTCAATGGGGCTGGCAAGACAACAACCATTGGCAAGCTTGCCCATAAGATCATGGAAGAAGATCATAAGAAGGTCATGGTGGCTGCTGGTGATACATTTAGAGCCGGGGCAATTGATCAGCTGGCTGTCTGGGCAGAACGCTTAGGAATTGAATGTGTTACAGGCAAAGAGGGTGGCGATCCTTCATCAGTTATTTTTGATGGCTTAAAAAGAGCGAAAGAAGCTCATGCTGATGTCTTAATCTGTGATACAGCTGGCCGCTTACAAAACAAAGTTGGCTTGATGAAAGAGCTTGAGAAAATGAATCGCATTATTAAGCGTGAAGTGCCTGATGGACCTCATGAAACCCTTCTTGTCATTGATGCAACAACAGGTCAGAATGGTGTCAATCAGGCTGTTGAATTCAGCAAGATTACCGATATTACAGGTATTGTCTTAACGAAGATGGATGGCACAGCTAAGGGTGGTATTGTGCTTTCTATTAAGGATATGTTGAATATTCCGGTGAAGTTTATTGGTTTAGGTGAAAAGATTGATGACTTACAGGAATTTGATCTTGAACAATATATTTATGGCTTATGTCATGACTTGATGGGGTAGGCATGGAAGATTTATTAGAGAAGAAAGAACATATTATTTTACTTCATGATATGTATGGAGATTTATTGACAGATAAACAGAATCAGTATATATCTTTATATTATGAAGAAGACTTGTCTTTAAGTGAAATTGCAGATGATTTACATGTCAGTAGAAATGCCGTCTATGATAATCTCAAAAGAGCAATTAAGCTAATGGAGAAGTATGAAGAAAAACTTCATCTTTTAGAGCGTCATCAAAAGCGTATGGCTTTGATTGATGAAATAGAAGAAGAAAATAAGAAGAAACATGAAGATATTGATGAATATCTTGAGATGTTGAGAAGATTATAGGAGGACATTATGGCTTTTGAATCATTATCAGATCGACTTCAAGAGTCTCTTAAGAAAATTAGAGGACAATCCGTATTAACTGATGAAAATATGGAGGATATGCTAAGGGAGATTCGTTTAGCATTACTTGAAGCAGACGTAAACTTTAATGTAGTAAAAGAATTCATTGATCATACACGTGAAAAGGCTAAAGGACAGAATGTTGTTGGTTCATTAAAACCAGGACAGCTTGTTGTTAAGATTGTGCATGATGAATTGGTGGAATTGCTTGGGACAGAGGTCTCTGAAATCAATGTTGATAAGAATCCAACAATCATTATGATGGTTGGTCTACAAGGTTCAGGTAAAACAACTTCAGCAGGTAAGATTGCGAAATATTTACGTGATAAAAAAGGCAAGAAGCCATTAATGGTTGCAGCCGATATTTATCGTCCAGCTGCCATTGAACAGTTAAAGACTTTAGGTGAGACACTTGATGTTCCAGTGTTTGCGAAGGGTACCGAGTTCTCAGCTGAAGAGATTGTCACAGAAGCTTTGGAATATGGCCGCACCAACAATAATGATGTGATCTTGATTGATACCGCCGGACGTTTACAAATTGATGAACGCTTGATGAAGGAGCTTGAAAACCTTAAAGCTATTGCCAATCCGGATGAAATTCTTTTAGTTGTGGATGCTTTAGCCGGTCAGGAAATTGCGAATGTAGCACAGAGTTTTAATGATCAGCTTGGTGTAACTGGGGCTGTTTTGACAAAACTTGATGGTGATTCTAGAGGTGGTGGAGCTATCTCTATTCGCTATATGACAGGTGTGCCTATTAAATTTATTGGTACAGGTGAAAAGCTAGAAAATATTGATTTGTTCTATCCTGATCGTATGGCTGATCGTATCCTGGGCATGGGGGATGTTGTTTCCTTGGTTGAAAAGGCTCAGGAAGTCTATGATGAAAAAGAAAGCATGAAGGCCATCACAAAGATGCAGAATGGTACTTTTGGCCTGGATGATATGCTTGTCCAGATGCACCAGCTGCAGAAAATGGGACCTTTATCAGGCATTCTCAAGATGATTCCAGGTATGCCTAAATTACCTAATTTCAGCGATGAAGATTCAGCGGCTAAACTTAAGATTACTGAATCCATCATCTATTCCATGACGAAAGAAGAACGTCGTCATCCAGACATTATTACCTTGAAACGCAAAGAGAGAATTGCGAAGGGCTGCGGTATGGATGTGGCTGCTGTTAACCGTCTTTTAAAGCAGTTTGAAGAAAGCAAGAAGGTTATGAAGATGATGGGCAATATTGATCCTCGTACAGGAATGCCTGGTCGTCCAAAGCAGAATCCCTATATTGGCAATCAGAATCGTAAGAAGGTTCGTAAAAAGAAAAAGAAGAAATAATGTATTGGACGTGTTGTTACACGTCCTTTTTTGGTATGATAGCTTAGAGGTGATAAGAAAATGCTTTTAATCAAGAATGGTCGGGTTATTGATCCAAAAACAAAAACAAATGCCATATTAGATATATTGATTGATGAAGATAAAATCATCAAGATTGATGAACATATTGAAGAAGAAAATGCGGATGTTCTTGATGCTACAAATCTCATCGTTGCACCAGGGCTTATCGACAATCATGTGCATTTTAGAGATCCTGGCTTTACCCATAAGGAAACCCTTGAAACAGGGGCCAATGCGGCCAAGGCAGGCGGTTTTACAACAGTTGTCTGCATGGGCAATACAAAGCCATGTGTGGACAATGTCGAAGTGCTTCAAGATATTCAAAAACGGGCAGAAAGCTTGCCGATTCATGTCTTACAAACTGCCAATGTAACCTTGGGGATGAAGGGCAAAGAGCTTACGAACATGGTTTCCTTAAAAGAGGCGGGAACGATTGGTTTTACTGATGATGGTGTTCCAATCAGTGATCCTAAGGTGATGCTTGAAGCAATGCGTGTTGCGAAATCGCTCAATATGCCTATTTCCCTTCATGAGGAAGATCCAGCTCTTGTTGGCAGTGCAGGTGTTAATGCAGGACCGATAGCAGATAGTCTTGGAATTGCTGGGGCGAGCCATTTAGCTGAAGAAACGATTACGGCAAGAGATTGTCTCCTGGCAAAAGAAACCGGCTGTCGTATTGATATTCAGCATCTTTCCTCAGGAACGAGTGTTGATATCATTCGCTTTATGAAAAATCTGGGCGTTGATGTCTGGACTGAAGTTACCCCTCAGCATCTCACCCTAACTGAGGAAGATGTTCTTACCCAGGGGGCCAATGCAAAAGTCAATCCACCACTAAGAAGCGAAACAGATCGCATGAAATTGATTGAAGGCTTAGTCGATGGAACAATTGATATGATTGTTACTGATCATGCTCCCCATGCCAAAGAAGAAAAGGATAAGGGCATTGTTCATGGTGCACCTTCAGGAATGATTGGCCTAGAAACATCATTAGCTCTTTCATTAACAGCTTTGGTTGAACCTGGCTTTATGAAGGTGGAAGATGTGATTGAAAAGATGACCCTTAAGCCAGCTGAGTTCTACCGTATGGATAAGGGAACGATTACAGTTGGTAAGGATGCAGATTTATGTATTTTTGATGAAAATGAACAATGGATAATCAGTGAAGCTGATTTTCATTCCAAGAGTCACAATTCACCATTTATTGGCCGTCGTGTCAAAGGTCGTGTGCGTTATACAATTTGTGGTGGCAAGATTGTCTATAGCCACAATCAGGAAGTCGCTTAGGCGGCTTTTTTGTCTCTCAAGAAACCGTTTACAATATTTTAGTTTCCATCTATAATGATATTGTCAAATGGGAGGAAGAATATGTCTGAAGTAGATTTAAGCTATCTAGAGAATCCTGAGGTCTTTGCCATCAATGTTCTCAAACCAACAAGTAGTCATAAGCACTATCGTCATTATGAAGACTTAAAAAATCATCAAGAGAGTTTTAAGCAATCGCTGAACGGCGAATGGCTTTTTAGCTATGCACCAAATCCAGATATGCGAAATAAAACTTTCTATAAAGCAGAAAATGTCGATTATCATGATTTTAAGACAATTAAGGTCCCTGGTCATATTGAAATGCAGGGCTATGGACAAATGCAGTATATTAATACGCTCTATCCATGGGATGGCCATGAATATTTAAGACCTCCCTATGTCAGCAAGACGGATAATCCAGTTGGAAGCTATATTTGTAATTTTTCTATTAAGCCTAGTTTAGCTAATAAACATATCATTCTGCGCTTTGAAGGCGTTGAGAGTGCTATGAATGTCTATTTAAATGGACATTTTGTAGGCTATAGTGAAGACTCTTTTACGCCTAGTTCGTTCGATATAACACCCTATATCCTTTCTGGCACTAATAAACTTGCCGTGGAAGTCTTTAAGCATTGTTCGGGAAGCTGGCTAGAAGATCAGGATATGTGGCGGTTCTTTGGCATTTTTAGAGAAGTTGCTTTATATGGCCTACCTGATTGTTATATTGAAGATGTCCATGTGACAACACCCTTAAGTGACATGTATCAAAAGGCTAAGGTCAATGTTGCATTAAGGATGGTTGGTAAAGACTTTCATTTTAAGGCAAAACTGATGGAGGATGAAGATGTGGTTGCATCTTATGAAGGATGTGATACAACTTTCTCTTTTGATTTAGCCAATCCACATTTATGGAGCAGTGAAGACCCTTATCTCTATCAGCTGGTTATTGAAGTTTATAATCAAAACGAATGCTTAGAAATTGTACCAGTCAATGTTGGTATCAGGGAGTTTGTGATGCGTGATGGCATCATGCAGCTTAATGGAAAGCGAATTGTATTTAGAGGTGTTAACCGTCATGAATTTAGCTGTGATAATGGGCGTGTTATTTCCCATGAGGAAATGCTTTATGATATTCGTTTCATGAAACAACATAATATTAATGCTGTACGTACGTCTCATTATCCTAATGTCAATGAATGGTATGACTTATGTGATCAGTATGGTATTTACTTAATTGACGAAACAAATATGGAATCCCATGGATCATGGCAGAAACTTGGTCAGTTAGAACCAAGCTGGAATATACCTGGCAATCTTAAAGAATGGCAGGAATGTGTCCTTGCTCGTGCTAAAAGTATGTTGGAGCGTGATAAAAATCATCCAAGTGTTCTTATTTATAGTTGTGGCAATGAAAGCTATGCGGGCGAGGATATTGTCAATATGGCCAACTATTTTAGAGCGACGGATCCTACACGCCTTGTTCACTATGAAGGCTGCACTTGGAATAGAGACTATAGTGAGGCAACGGATATGGAAAGCAGGATGTATGCCAAAGCCAAAGACATAGAAGACTATCTTCAAAATGCGCCAAAGAAGCCTTATATCAGCTGTGAATATATGCATGCCATGGGCAATAGCTTAGGAGGCATGGAGAAATATATCGAACTAGAAGATCAATATGAGAAATATCAAGGTGGATTTATCTGGGATTATATTGATCAGGCAATTAGCTATACGAATGATTTTGGTGAAAAGGTTTTAGGATATGGGGGAGACTTTGATGACCGCAATACGGATTATAACTTCTGTGGTGATGGGATTGTCTTTGCGAATCGCATGCCATCTCCTAAAGCAGATGAAGTCAAATACCAATATCAGGATATCATCTTGAAGGTTGATGAATCAGGGGTATCTATTCGTTCCAAACGTCTTTTCAAAGACACATCTGATCTCATTTTCAAATACCAGGCAACACAGGGAAAAGAAGTCATCAGGGAAGGAGCATTTGAAGCCATCGTCAAGCCGCAAGAAGAAATCCATGTCCCAATTGATTTTGGAACATTCCATCCTGGTGAAGTCATTCTCACGGTTAGTGCGCATCTAAAAGAACAATGCTTATGGGCAGATCAGGGATTTGAAGTCGCATTTGGACAGTGTGTCTTAGGCCGTTATAATGATATGCCTTATGTTGAAGAACCACTTGTGGTGATGCCTGGAGATGGTGATTTAGGCGTTAAATGTCAAGACTTTGAAGTTCTCTTCTCACAAGAAGGCTTATCTTCACTTAAATATCGCAATAAGGAATATATGATCCGTGGACCACGTCCTGTCTTTATGCGTGCTACAACGGATAATGAAAGAGGATATGCCCATCATTTTACAAGTAATGTCTGGAATGGAGCTTCTAATGCGCAGGCGCTAACGAATATGAACTATCATATTGCAGAAGACTTACATGAAGTAAGCATTACATATGAATATACTGTTTTATTACAGCCAAGAGTTCGTGTTGAACTGACTTATTATGTACGTTCACCTGGTATTGTTAGAGTGAAATATCATTACTATGGACAGCCTCATTTACCTGAAGTTCCGCTTTTTGGCACACTCTTTACTTTAAGCCACAAGCTCGATCATTTCAGCTATCTAGGGCGAGGACCACATGAAAACTATGTTGATCGTAAGAAGGGCAGCCGTATCGGTTTCTTTGAATCAACAGTTAAAGACAATCTTACGCCATATCTCAAGCCACAAGCTTGTGGGAACCGTACGGATGTGCGGGAAGTCACATTGCTCGATCATGATGAGGAAGGCTTGCGTTTTACGATGGTTGATGCACCTTTCGAATTCACAGCTCTGCCATTTAGCTGGCAGATGATTGATGCCACCTTGCATCAATATGAATTGCCAGAAAGAAGCTACTATACCTACCTGACAATCATGAATAAACAGATGGGTGTTGGTGGTGATGATAGCTGGGGTGCCCCAGTGCTTGATGAATATTGTCTAAAAGCTGAAGAAGATCAGGAATATATTTTTGATATCATGCCGATTCATCAAGAAAAAGATTAAGTGTTAAGTAAAAATACTTGACACTTGTCGTTCTTATGTTATACTTGGAATGCAACTTAAAGGAGGATATACACATGGCTGTTAAAATTAGATTAAAAAGAATGGGCGCTAAGAAGGCTCCTTTCTATAGAATTGTAGCTGCTGATTCAAGAGCACCAAGAGATGGTCGTTTCATTGCTCAGTTAGGTACATATGATCCAAGACAGAATCCTGCAAAAGTGACATTAAATAAGGAAGAAGTTTTAAACTGGTTATCAAAAGGTGCTCAGCCTTCAGATACAGTAAAGAACATCCTTTCTAAAGAAGGCGTCATGAAGGCATTCGCAGATTCAAAGAAGGCTTAGCCTATGGATTACGTTAAGACATTACATGATATCGCTGTAGAATTAGTTCACAATAAGGATCGTTTAGAGGTAAGAGAAATGCCTTCGCTTGATGAAGATACATTAACTCTTGTTGTCTATGCTGATCATGAAGATATTGCGAGACTCATTGGCAGACACGGTATTATGGCGAATTCCATTAGAAGATTAATGAGTGTGCCAAGCCGTATGAACAATAAGCGTTTAGATATCAAGTTTGAATCTTATGGTGAAGAATAAGGGATGTCGCTGACATCTCTTTTTTATTGAGGTGGATATGGAAAAGGTTAGAGTAGGTAAGATTGTGAATACATTTGGCATCCGTGGTGAATTGAAAGTGGATGCTTATACAGATTTTCCTGATGAAAGATTTCAGGTTGGAAATAGTCTCTTTGTACGTTTTCATAATGAAGATGTTGAATTGGAAATTAGCCGTCATCGTGTTCATAAGGGCTATGATTTGATTACTTTTAAGGATTTGGAAAATATTAATTTTGTGGAACAGTATAAGGGCTGTTTCCTCTATGCCTATCGTGATGAAAGTTTATTGGATGAAGATGAACATTATGTTTCTGATTATATTGGCTGTATGGTTTATAACTATGGCAAGGAAATTGGTAAGGTTGTAGATCTAAAGGATAATACATATCAGGATATCTTTGTTGTTGATTACAATGGCAAACAGGTTCTTATTCCTAAGGTGGATGCGTTTGTCAAGAATGTTGATATTGATCAGAAACGTATTGATGTGGAATTGATTGCGGGGTTTATTGATGAAGATTGATATTCTGTCACTCTTTCCTGAAATGTTTGAAGGCTTCTTACATACTTCAATCATTAAGCGTGCCATCGATAAGGGTGTTGTTGAAATTGAAATCCATAACTTTCGAGATTTTGCCTTGGATAAGCATAAAAGTGTGGATGATACACCTTATGGAGGGGGAGCCGGCATGGTCCTTAAATGTCAGCCACTATTGGATTGCTTAAAAACTGTTGTGACAAAGGACTCATTAGTCATTCTTATGTCACCTCAGGGAATGCGACATACACAGCACTATGCAGAAAAGCTTTCATTAGAAAAGCATCTGGTGATTATTTGCGGTCATTATGAAGGTTTTGATGAACGTATTAGAGATTATGTTGATGTTGAGTTATCGATTGGTGATTATGTGCTAACGGGTGGTGAGCTTGGCAGTATGGTTGTGGCTGATAGCGTGGTGCGTTTACTCGAAGGGGCAATAAGAGAAAGCAGTCATGAAGACGATTCTTTTACCAACGACTTATTAGAATATCCACAATACACAAAGCCTGCTGAATATGAAGGCAGTCGTGTTCCTGATGTCTTATTAAGTGGTCATCATGAGAATATCCGTAAATGGCGTCTTTATCAGTCGCTATTAAAAACAAAACGTAAACGCCCGGATTTATTAGAAAAACACCAGTTTACAAAAGAAGAAGCAGAAATGATGCGTGAAATCAATAAAAATGATTGATTAAAGTATCAAATAGTGCTATTATATCACAGTCGTAAAGACGCAGGAGCTCCGCTGGTTATATACGAATGAGCTTTGAAGACATTATATCTATAGGAGGAAGCATAATTATGAATATGCAGTTAGTTGACGAAATTACAAAGAGTCAGTTAAGAAATGACGTTCCTACTTTTAAGCCAGGTGATACTTTAAAAGTATACGTTAAGATTCAGGAAGGTAATAAGACACGTTTACAGTTATTTGAAGGTGTCTGCATTGCTAGAAAAGGTAAAGGCATTGGTGAAACTTTCACAGTTAGAAAGATTTCTTACCAGGTAGGTGTTGAAAGAGTATTCCCTATTCATTCACCAATTATCGATCATATCGAAGTAGCTAAAATCGGTAAAGTACGTCGTGCTAAATTACACTACTTACGTGGTTTATCTGGTAAAGCTGCTAGAATTAAAGAAATTCGTCAGGACTAAAAAGAGTGAATGGAGCTTGCCTCCATTCCTTTTTTTCTAGGGGGAATGTATATGAAAAAATATAAGAATGTTGTATTGTTTTTATTGATTGTCCTAGTATTCTCTCTAACGATTAGAATCAATACCTTACCCGTATTGGTCGATGGACGTTCGATGGAACCAACACTTTATGATCATGACTTCTTTTTAAGCAATAGAAACTCCATCAAGTCTTTGAAGCGATTTGATATCGTTGTTGCCTATAGTCACCAGCTTAATGAAAATATTGTCAAGCGCGTTATTGGCATGCCCTTTGACAAGATGGAATATCGAGATAATAAGCTTTATATTAATGGACAATATATCAAGGAACCCTTTTTACAAGATAGTATGACAAATGATTTCACAATCACTTTAAAAAAGAATCAGTATTTCTTGATGGGAGATAATCGACTCCATTCCACCGACTCGCGTGAACTTGGTCCTTTTTCACTGCAGGATATTAGTAGCCGGGATGGTGTAATTGTCTTTCCATTGAGTCATTTTAAGAAAATACAATAGGAGGATATGATGGCACAATTACAATGGTATCCTGGGCATATGGCAAAAGCTCAGCGGGAAATTGAAGGGCGTATAAAGCTTGTTGATATGGTTATTGAACTTGTTGATGCAAGAGCACCTTTCTCTTCACGTAATCATACATTTGATCGACTCTTAAAGAATAAACCCCGTCTTGTTATAATGACCAAGAAGGATTTAGCTGATCAGGCGTGTACGAATGCCTGGATAAAAAAATTTGAAGAACGTGGTTATAAGGCGATGGCCATTGATTTAAAGCACTTTAAAGATACAAATAAAATCATTAATTATTGTCTCGAAATCTTAAAAGAACAACGCGAAAAAGAAGCACGCAAAGGACTCAAGCCAAGAGCCATCAGAGCGATGATTGTGGGGGTGCCTAATGTTGGCAAATCAACTTTGATCAATGCCCTGGCAAAGCGCAAGGCAACAGTTACTGGCAATAAGCCTGGGGTTACGAAAGCCCAACAGATTATTCGTGTAAATAAGGATTTTGAGCTCTTTGATACTCCGGGTGTTCTTCCACCAAAGTATGATGATCTTGAAATAGCGCGAAATGTTGCCCTGATTGGCTCAATCAAGCGTGATATCCTGCCTCTTGATGAGCTCTTTATTTATGCTTTAGGCTATCTCAATAAGAATTATCCTGATGCCTTAAAAGGGCGCTATGATCTTACTTTCAATGAGGATGAAGATTGGGTTCTTGATGCCTATGCACAAATCGCAAAGATTCGCCATTTACCCTTATTGAAGGGGGAAATTGACTATGAACGAGTTCAGGATGTCTTTTTCAAGGATTTAAGTGATGGCGTGTTTGGTGGCATTACATGGGAGAAAGCCGATGTGTGAGAGATTACAATTTGAAAATGAAGCTTACATGAAAGGCTATTATACAATTATCGGTTTAGATGAAGCTGGGCGCGGACCGATGGCAGGTCCATTAGTTGTTGGTGGTGTGATCTTTCCAAAAGATTTCTATGATGAACGGATTAATGACAGTAAGAAATTGTCTGAAAAGAAACGTGAATTGCTTTATGATTTTATTGTTGAAAATGCTTTGGCGTTTGACATTGAAATTATCTCGGTTGAAGAGGTTGATGAACTGAATGTCTATGAAGCAAGCCGGACGGGAATGCGCCGTATTATTGACCGCATTAGCGTCAAGCCTGATTTCGCCTTGACTGATGCCATGCCTCTAGGTGAGGGGGCTATTGATCATCTATCCATAATCAAAGGCGATGCAAAAAGTATGTCGATTGGTGGCGCAAGCATTCTGGCTAAAGTCACAAGAGACAGGATCATGAAAGAATATGGCAAGCTCTATCCTGGATATGGCTTTGAAAAAAATAAGGGCTATGTCACAAAAGCACATAAAGAAGCATTGGAAAAATATGGTGTTTGTCCTATTCATCGTCGTTCTTTTAAACCTGTTAGGGATGTGCTGAATAAACAATTATCAATCTTTGATGATGAATGATATTGAAAAAGTTATCAATTATGTTAAGGTAATATTGTTTTAAGGGAGAATGGGTATGCTTAAATATTTAATAAGTATTTTATTTGGTATTGTTGAAGGGATTACGGAATGGCTTCCAATCAGTTCAACCGGCCACATGATTCTATTGAATCAGTTTATTTCACTTGAAAAATTGACTTCACCTCAATTCTACAGCATGTATGAAGTCGTCATTCAGCTTGGGGCAATCTTAGCTGTTGTTGTCATTTTCTGGAAGCAGATTTGGCCTTTTAGAAATGATTCAAAAGAAACAGGCTATAAGCGTTATGTCAATATGGACATTATTGATCTTTGGTTAAAGATTCTTCTAGCTTGTGTTCCTGCTGCTATTATTGGTATTTTATTTGATGACTGGATTGATGCTCATCTCTATAATTATTGGGTTGTAGCCATTGCATTAATTGTCTTTGGTGTTGGCTTCATCATTATTGAAAATAAAAATAAAGATTTAAGTCCAAAAATTCATTCATTAAAGACATTAAATGGCAAGACAGCCTTACTTATTGGTGTTTTCCAGGTTATTGCAGCAGTATTCCCAGGAACTTCACGTTCTGGTGCAACAATCCTAGGTGGATTAATGCTTGGCGTTAGCCGTACGGTAGCTGCAGAATTCACATTCTTTTTAGCAATTCCTGTCATGTTTGGGGCAAGCTTGCTGAAGATTGCAAAATTTGGCTTAGCCTTTACATCTACAGAAATTATGGTCTTGTTTGTTGGCTGTATTGTTGCATTTGTGACAAGCATGATCGTTATTAAGTTCTTAATGGGATACATCAAGAAGCATGATTTCAAGGTTTTTGGCTGGTATCGTATTGTTTTAGGACTGATTGTTCTAATTTATGGTATTGTCACAACACTTTAAACATCTCTAATTGAGATGTTTTTTTATTTTTTTCTTTTTTAGGTGAGAAAAATGCCTTTTATTTACGAATAAATAAATAGGAGGTGTTTTTTAAATGGAAAATGAAATATGTCATATTCATCTATGTCATGAAGGCACAATTGTAATCAACCAGAAGCAATCGATCTTTCTAAGTGGAGGTCATCTTTTTCTTGCCAATGCATTGTTAGAAATTATCATGCATAATGGTCGTTTCAACATGAACGAGAGTGCTCCCTTTATCAAGCGTTTTGCCGTTTTTTACGATATAAGCACAAATGCCAATTACTTACGAGCTACAAATAAGCTTTCCCCTGATATGCTTAACATATTAAATTTTAAGGATATAGGTGTTTTTAAGGAAGAACATTCCTTTCACTTTTCTTCTTTCTATGACAATTTGAATTACCGGCAGAAAGCTCTTGTATTAAGTATTATTCTAGGCAATAGTCTTTGTGAAAGTGAAGCAAGATGTGTTGAGCTCATTGCGGATGAATTATATTTTGATGTCGAGAGAAGGGCGAATATCCTCATTCGAAAGGGGATGAAATTATGAGGGTGGTGACAAGTATTGAAGTAATTCAAAATAGGTTATGTGTTGAAATGGATGATGTGAATAAGAAGAGGCTCTTTGATGACCTTTATCATGAAGTGTTCTTGTTGTTTGGCTATGATGAAGATTTCAATGTCGATATTTTTCTTAAAGGCTTTGAAGACGTCATGGCTGTCATGAAGGTGACGGGTATGCTTGAGGACTTTTGTCAGCTTAAGAATGTCCAGGTGATGTATTTGAAAGCTGAACTTGTTGAGGACAATGTTAGAACTTATAGCCTGAAGTATGATCAAAAGCCACGACTGACTGAACATATTGTTGTTCTTGGGACGCTTCTTTATAGTTATTTTCATCATGATGAGATTGCTGAATTCTTTGGCTTGCTGTTCCATGATATTATTGAAATCATTGACCAGATGGATCAGGATGCCTTTTTGAAGGGGAATATGTGATGGAGGAAGTATTATTATATTTTGCATTGAAGTATCGGGGAGATTTTCATGCCATCATGCAAGCCGTACAAAATAAAGAAGAAGTCGATCAAGATGAAGCAATGGCACTTAAGGCCAAGCTTCATTCAAACTATGTGACAATTTTATCGCCGCATTATCCTTCTGTCCTCAAGAATATACAATGCCCACCTTTTGTACTCTTTTATTATGGCCATATCGAATTATTGAATGAGCCATCAATTGGTGTTATTGGCATGCGTCATCCTTCGGATTATGGCCTTTATGCAACCAATCATCTTGTCAAAGGGCTTGTAGAGCACCATCTGACCATTGTATCGGGGATGGCTATTGGCATTGATGGCGCAAGTCATCGGGCTGCTATGCGCTATCATGGTCATACTGTGGCTGTATTAGGTGGGGGAATTGATTATATCTATCCTAAAAGCAATACGGATATCTATGATATCATGAAACATGAGCATCTCATTATATCTGAAATCCCCTTTGATCAAATGCCTCGGCGTATTGATTTTCCCAAACGCAATAGAATTATCGCTGGATTATCAAGTAGCCTTCTTGTTGTTGAGGCACAAGAAAAAAGTGGGACAATGATAACTGTCGGATGTGCTCTAGAACAAGGGAAAGATGTCTTTGCGATTCCCGGCCGGATCTATGATCATGGTGGTTGTAATAAGTTGATTGACCAAGGGGCAAAGCTTGTTATGAAGGTGGAAGATATTATTGAGGAATTATATTAATGTTGACAATTTCAAGAAATATGATTAATAATAGAAAAACGTAAGGAGGTTTGGTGTATGAGCTCTCTAGTAATTGTCGAATCACCATCTAAATCTAAAACCATCGGTAAATATCTTGGTAAGGATTATGTGGTTACATCATCAAAGGGACATATTCGTGATCTTGCAACATCGGGCAAAGGTGGATTAGGTGTTGATGTTGAGAATGGGTATGAACCAAGCTATACTATCAATAAAGATAAGAAGAATGTTGTAAAAGAACTAAAACAATATGTAAAAGATGCAGATAAAGTCTATCTTGCAACCGACCCTGACCGTGAGGGAGAGGCGATTAGCTGGCATTTAGCACAGGTACTTGGTATTCCAATGGATGAGGATAACCGTGTTGTTTTCCACGAGGTGACAAAGCGTGCCGTCACTGAAGCCCTGCAGCATCCTCGTCAGATCGATCAGGATCTTGTAAAGTCCCAGGAAACAAGACGTGTACTTGATCGTATTATCGGTTTTAAGCTTTCTAAGCTTTTACAACGTAAGATTAAAAGTAAATCTGCTGGCCGTGTGCAGTCAGTAGCTTTAAGACTTATTTGTGAACGTGAAGCAGAAATTAATAAGTTTGTACCTGAAGAATACTGGAGCGTACAAGCACATTTTGTCAAAGATGGCATGGAATTTACAGCTGATCTTTCAAAATACAAGAATAAGAAAATCAAGCTTTCTTCACAAGAAGAAACAGATGCTGTCTATAATGCTTTAAATAAGGAATTTGTCATTGAGACGCTCAAGAAAACTGTTAAGCGCAGAAATTCTAAAGCACCTTTCATCACTTCTACATTACAGCAAGAAGCAAGCACAAAACTAGGCTTTAAGGCAAAGCGTACAATGCAAGTTGCCCAGTCGTTATATGAAGGTGTGGATATTGGCAGTGAGACAGTTGGTCTTATCACTTACATGCGTACTGACTCAATCCGTTTAGCACCAGAATTTATTAGTGCTGCTCATGATTATATTGAAGAAAATTATGGGAAGCAGTATGTAGGGCGTGTGAAGGTTTCAAATAAGACAGAAAATGTACAGGATGCTCATGAAGCCATTCGACCAACAGATATTACACGCACGCCTGAATCAATTAAGAGTCATTTGAATACGGATCAATACAAATTGTATTCACTTATCTATGCCCGTGCTCTTGCATCATTGATGTGTGCGGCTAAGGTGGATGCGACAAGTGTTGTATTAGACAATAATGATTATAAATTCAATGCATCAGGTTCACGCATTCAGTTTGATGGCTACTTAAAGGTTTATGGTCAGTATGAGAAAAACAAGGACACATTCTTACCAGAACTTGTTGAAGGTGAACACCTTGAAAGCCAGAAGGTTGATAAAGAACAGCACTTTACCAATCCCCCAGCTCGTTATTCCGAAGCTAAGCTAATTAAGGAACTTGAAGAACTTGGCATTGGTCGACCATCTACTTATGCGACAATCATTGATACGATTGTGGCAAGAGAATATGTTGAAATGGTGGATAAGACGTTTAAGCCAACAGAAAGTGGCATGCTGACGAATGAAAAGCTTGTTGAATACTTTGATCCAATCATTAATGTTGAATATACGGCCCAGATGGAAAATGAATTGGATGAGATTGCGAATGGGGAAGATACTTATCTCAATGCCATCACAACCTTTGAAAACAAGTTTGAACCATTGCTTGATAAGGCAAACAAGGAAATGGAAAAAATTGAACCAAAGAAGACAGGTGAAAAATGTCCTGAATGTGGTGGTGACTTGGTCATTCGTAAAGGACGCTATGGAGAGTTTGTTGCTTGTTCAAATTATCCTGAATGTAAATATATCAAAAAAGATCCTAATGACAGAACTGGTCAGCCAACTGGTGAGACTTGTCCAAAGTGTGGTTCACCAATGGTTTATAAACGTGGACGTTATGGTGAATTTGAAGCTTGTTCGAACTATCCAACCTGCAAATATATCAAGAAGAAGCCACGTGAAGGTGATGAACTGATTGGAAAGCCAACTGGTGATAAATGTCCAAATTGTGGTGCTGATGTTGTCTGGAAGCGAGGACGTTTTGGCTTGTTTAAGGCTTGTTCAAACTATCCTGAATGTAAAACCATTATTAAAACACCAAAAGAGAAGAAATAGGAGGTATGAGATCATACCTCTTTTGTATTTTCTTTTGCGAATAGGGAAAAACATGTTATGATACACACGGTGATGAAAATGAAAAAAGTAAATGTAATTGGTGGCGGTCTTGCCGGCGTTGAAGCTGTACATCAGCTTGTTAGTGCTGGCATTGCTGTTGACCTCTATGAAATGCGCCCAGTCAAGTCAACGGGAGCACATAAGACAGATCAATTTGCAGAACTTGTATGTTCTAACTCTCTAAGAGCGGATGGCTTGAAGAATGCTGTTGGCGTTTTGAAAGAAGAGATGACAATGAATGATTCATTGATTATTCGTCAAGCTCGCCTACATGCAGTACCAGCTGGTGGCTCTTTAGCGGTGGATCGCGAAGGCTTTTCCAAGGCTGTGACAAAGGAAATTACAGAAAATCCTCTTGTACATGTCATTCATGAAGAAGTGACGAAGATACCTGAAGGACCTACTATTATTGCTTCTGGACCATTGACAAGTGCGGCTTTGTCAAAAGAAATTGCAAGCCTTTTAGGTCAGGAGGAATATTTTTATTTCTATGATGCAGCTGCACCAATCATTGAGTTGGATTCAATTGATTTGAATAAAGCTTATTTTAAGAGCCGCTATGATAAAGGGGATGCGGAATATATTAATTGTCCAATGACCAAAGAAGAATTTGAGGCATTTTATGATGCTTTGATTCATGCTGAGGTTGCGAAGCCACATGATGGTGAAGAGAAGTTCTTTGAAGGCTGTATGCCTTTTGAAGAGATTGCTCGCCGTGGTGAGCAGACGCTGCTTTTTGGTCCTATGAAGCCTGTTGGCTTAGAACATGATGGCAAACGTCCCTATGCGGTTGTTCAATTACGACAGGATAATGCGGTTGGCACGCTCTATAATATTGTTGGCTTCCAGACGCATCTTAAATGGGGTGAACAGGAACGAATTATTCATATGATTCCTGGCTTAGAAAATGCGAAAATTGTGCGTTATGGAGTCATGCATCGTAATTCTTTCCTTAATTCTCCACTCTATCTTAAACAGACATATCAATATAAGAATCGTGAAGATTTATTTTTTGCGGGGCAGATGACTGGCGTCGAAGGATATGTTGAAAGTGCCCAGAGCGGACTTGTAGCTGGAAAGAACATGGTTCGCCTCTTACAAGAAAAAGAGCCTCTTGTTTTCCCACGAGAGACAGTGATGGGGTCTTTGAGCTATTATATTACTCATGCCTCAATAACTAATTTTCAGCCGATGAAGGCTAACTTTGGTATTCTACCTGATTTAATTCCACAGGTTAAGAAAAAGGAAAAGAAGGAATCCTATGCGAAAAGAGCCATTGCCACAATGCAGTCTTTCCTAGATGAAATCAATGGATAAACAAAGAGATGCATTTCTTGACTATCTTACTTATCAAAAACGTTATTCGCCCTTGACAGTAAGTTCATATCAGCGAGAGATCAATGATTTTATAGCTTATGTTAGACAAGAAGCTTATCAAGATTTTACAGAGTGCGACTATGCGCTTATTAGAAGCTATCTTGTCGCTTTAAACAAGCGTCATTTATCCCATGCTTCTATCAATCATAAGCTTTCTAGCCTACGTTCTTTTTTTAAGTTCTTAAGAAGACAGGGATATGTTGAAGATAATCCATTTATGCTTGTGAGTGCATTAAAAACAGGAGAGCGCAATCCTGACTTTCTCTTTCTTGATGATATGCTTGGTTTACTTGATTCCATTCATACAGATAGCGATTTAGGAATGCGTAATAAAGCGATGCTTGAGATGATGTATGCGAGTGGACTAAGAGTGAGTGAAGTGGTTAACTTGACACTCGATCATGTCGATCTCGTTCATCAGATTCTTTTTATTCGTGGTAAAGGAAACAAAGATCGTTATGTCCCGTTTCATGATGAAGCTAAAGTCTGGCTTGTTGATTATCTAGAAGGGGCACGCCATGAATTAATGGCGACAACTCATCAAAGTCACAATATAGTTTTTGTTAACAAGCATGGCAAACAGCTTACTAATCGTGGCGTCGAAGATATTGTGAACCGCTGCATGCGCGATTATGATCCAACGCGCAAGATTCATCCCCATACCATTCGTCATTCCTTTGCGACACATCTCTTAGATGCAGGGATGGATATTAGAGTTGTGCAGGAACTTCTCGGTCATGCTTCTTTGTCAACAACGCAAATATATACTCATGTGACTCAGGAAAAACTGATTGAAGTCTATAATAAGGCTTGTCCGCGTCAGGCGTTGGAAAGACTTGAAGAAAAGAAAAAAAGTGTTGACTGAAACAAGGTAAAATGATATATTCTACAGTGTTGTAGACCTCTAGCTACAACCGCACATAAAAGGTATTAAATGTACGTATGTACTGCCTCGGTTGGCGAGTCTAAGAATACAAAAAGGAGGTACTTGAATGTACGCAGTTATTGAAACAGGTGGAAAACAGTTAAAAGTTGAAGCCGGTGACACTATTTTCGTTGAAAAGTTAGATGTTGAAGAAGGTACTGAATATACTTTCGATAAGGTTTTATTTGTAGGTGGCGAAAGCACTAAGATTGGTGCTCCTTATGTTGAAGGTGCTACAGTTACAGCTGATGTTGTAGCTCAGGGTAAGGAAAAGAAAGTTACTGTTTATAAATATGAACCAAAGAAGCATTATCACAAGAAACAGGGTCATAGACAGCCTTTCACAAAGTTAACAGTTAAAGCTATTAACGCTTAATTATGATTAAAGTTAAACTTGCTTATCATGATGATGCATTGACTTATGTAAAAGTCAGTGGTCATGCAAATAGTGATGAGTATGGAAAAGATCTTGTTTGTGCGGGTGTATCCACTATTATCGTTGGTGTATATAATACGCTTGAGAAACTTGGAATGTTGGATATAGGAACATTTAAAGTTGAAGAGGGTCTTGCTGAGTTTATCATTCATAAGATTACAAGAGAGTCACAATTGATACTAGAGACTTTAGTGACAACTCTTGAAACAATCGAATATTCCTACGGGGATTTCATTCAAATTAAAAAGATGGAGGAATAATCATCATGTTAAAGTTAAATTTACAGTTATTCGCTTCTAAAAAAGGTGTAGGTTCTACAAAGAACGGTCGTGATTCTGAATCTAAACGTTTAGGAGCTAAATTATCTGACGGACAGACTTGTACTGCAGGTTCTATTATCTACAGACAGAGAGGTACTAAGATCTTACCTGGTAATAATGTAGGTAGAGGCGGAGATGACACATTATTCGCTAAGGTTGATGGTGTCGTTAAGTACGAAAGAGTCGGCAAGAAAAAGAAACAGGTATCTGTTTATCCAGTAGCTTAAGACTTTAGGAAGGAATCCCATTGGGATTCCTTTTTTCGAGAAATAGAGGTGAAGATATGAATTTTATCGATAAAGCAGTCATTGAAGTCACATCCGGTAAGGGTGGTGATGGTGTTGTTGCCTTTAGACGAGAAGCGCATGTTCCAAAAGGAGGCCCTTCTGGAGGTGATGGCGGTCGTGGTGGAAGTATTGTATTTGAAGCTACGAACAGCTTATCAACATTATTGGACTTAAGATATAATAAACATTATGCGGCAAGAGCTGGCCAGAATGGCATGGCAAAGAAAATGCATGGGGCGAATGCCCAGGATCTTATTATCAAAGTTCCTGTTGGGACATGTATTTATAATAATGTCAATGGCAAACTGATGGCGGATTTAACTGAAGATCATCAGCAGGTTGTCATTGCGAAAGGTGGCCGTGGTGGTCGTGGCAATACACGTTTTGCTTCAAGCAAGAATCCGGCTCCAACTATTTGTGAAAAAGGTGAACCAGGCTTATCATATGAATTACGTGTGGAATTGAAGCTTTTAGCGGATGTCGGTCTTGTTGGTTTCCCGAGTGTTGGTAAGTCAACATTCCTGTCCGTTGTCTCACGTGCGCGTCCAGAGATTGCAGATTACCATTTTACAACAATCATTCCTAATTTAGGTGTTGTTCAGGTACCTGATGGACGTTCATTCGTCATGGCTGATTTACCTGGCTTGATTGAAGGGGCATCACAGGGCAAGGGCTTAGGCCATCAGTTCTTAAGACATATTGAAAGATGCCGTGTCATTGTTCATATTGTCGATATGGCAGGTAGTGAAGGCCGTGACCCTTATGAAGATTACTGTACAATCAATAAGGAATTATCAGAATATCAGTATCATCTTTTAGATCGACCACAGATTGTAGTCGCAAATAAAATGGATCTGGATGGTGCTGAGGAAAACCTTGCCGCATTTAAAGAGAAAGTTGGCGAAGATGTTAAAGTCTTCCCAATGATTGCCCCAATCCATGAAGGTATTGATCAGGCTCTCTATGCGATTGCCGATGCTTTGGATAAGGCACCAATTACTTCTCTTTATGATGAGGAAGGCGAAGAAGATAGCGTTCTTTATACCTATGAGCCTGGTGATGAGAATGCCTTTGAAATTGCTAATATGGGCAATGGCGTATGGGAAGTCACTGGTGAACGTGTTGAAAGAGCAGTACAAATGGCATCACTCAATACGGATGATGGCTTCAAGAACTTTGCTATTAAAATGCGTAACTATGGCGTCGATGAGGCTTTAAGAGCAGCTGGCTGCCAGGATGGCGATTTAGTACGCATTCTTGATTTTGAATTCCAGTTTATGAATTAAAGTATGGCTAAAAGTCATACTTTTTCTCTATTTTATGATACAATACTCTTTGTTTGTTAGAGGAGTTAACACATGTATAGTTATATTAAAGGTACCATTGTTGAAATGCATACGAATCATATTGTCATAGAAAATAATGGGATAGGTTATCTTGTTTATGTTCCTAATCCTTATACGTTTACTAAGGGGGAGAATACAACTGTCTATATCTATCAATCTGTTAGTGAGAATGACGTACGTCTTTATGGTTTTAAGGAGGCAAAACAGAAAGATCTGTTCTTGATGCTTATTAAAGTCAAAGGCATTGGACCTAAAAGCGCAACCGCCATTTTAGCAAGTGGTGATGTCAATGAGATCATTGATGCCATCGAGAATAATAATCTGAAATACTTAAAGTCATTCCCAGGAATAGGTCCTAAGGCAGCAAGCCAGATGGTGCTCGATCTTAAGGGTAAGTTTGATGGCGTGACACGTTTAGAAGCGATCAGTGAAGATGTTTCACAGGACTACGAAGATGCAATTGAAGTGCTGATTGCTTTAGGCTATAAAGATAGTGATGTCAATAAGGCAATGAAGACGTTGTTACATCAAAAACTTGATACCAATGGCTATGTTAAAGAAGCATTGAAAATACTAAGTTTTAAATAAAGGAGGAGTCTCATGGATCGTGATTTATTAGATGTTGAAGAACATGATGAAGATGAAGAAAGCCAGCTAAGGCCACATTCCTTTGAACAGTATATTGGTCAGGAGGATTTAAAGAAGAATCTTAAAGTCTTTGTAACAGCAGCTAAGATGCGTGATGAGTCACTTGATCATGTCTTGCTTTATGGCCCACCGGGTTTAGGAAAGACAACAATGAGCATGATCATCGCCAATGAGATGGGAACACATATTCGCGTCACTTCCGGTCCTTCAATCGATAAGACTGGTGATTTGGTGGCTATTCTAACATCTCTTGAACCTGGTGATGTGCTTTTTATTGATGAAATACATCGCTTGAATAAGGTTGTCGAAGAAGTGCTTTATCCAGCTATGGAAGATTATTGTGTTGATGTCATTATCGGTAAGGATCAGTCGGCGAGATCTATTCGTATTGATTTACCACCGTTTACCTTAGTCGGTGCTACGACAAGAATGGGCGATATCTCAGCGCCTTTAAGAGACCGTTTTGGCATTGTTGGTAAGCTTGATTATTATAAGGATGATGAACTAGAAGAAATCATCAGTCGTACATCCAAGGTCTATGGCATGGATATTGCTGATGATGCAAGAAATGAACTTGCGAAAAGAAGTCGTGGGACACCACGTATCGCCAATAGGCTATTTAGACGTGTGCGAGATTTCTCAATGTTCTATGGGGAAAAGGTAATTTCCTTAGAGAGAACGAAAGAAGCATTGGATAACTTGAAGGTTGATGATTTAGGATTAGATCATGTTGACCATAAATATTTACTTGGTATTATTGAGCGCTATCGAGGTGGACCGGTAGGGCTGAATGCTTTAGCAGCTAGTATTGGAGAGGAACCTAATACGTTAGAAGATGTCTGTGAACCTTATTTATTACAGAAAGGCTTAATCAGACGAACAGCGAAAGGGCGTGTAGCAACTGATCTTGCCTATCGCCATTTCCATCTTGAAAGGGAGTTCTAACTCTCTTTTTTTATGCATAAATGGAAGATTTTTGGTTTCCTCCTTCTAGCTATCGTCTCAACAATATATAGTTTTTCAAAACCTCAGGTTATCCAAAAAAAACAAGAAACTGCACTCTATGTTACATTGGAAGGGGCATTTAAGAAAAATGGGGAGGTGAAGATAAAAGAAGGAATGCGAATGAAAGAACTTGTTGAACAGGTTGGCATCAAAGACAATGCTTCATTAGCAGCCCTTGATCTCGAACGGACGCTTAAGCCAGAAGCACGTTACTATCTCCCCCTTAAGAGAAGCGATGCTATCAGCTTGAATAAAGGTACTGTTGAAGACTTCATGACATTAAAAGGAATAGGCAAAAAGACAGCTGAGAAGATTGTTGACTATCGCAAATCACATGTTTATACCTGTCTTGAAGATATTATGAATGTGGAAGGAATAGGCGAGAAACGCTATTTAGCCTATCGTGATCAATTATGCCTGTAGCTTATCATTTGATTTATTATGCCATTCTTGTCTTGCTGGTTGTAGCAGTGCGTCTTGTCCACCTTGTTTTTCTCATCCCGCTTGTTCTCTATTGCATCTTTCTCTTGAAGAGAAAGCTTATTTTTGTGATTGCTGTGGTGTTATGTTTAACACCACTTTTTATTCGTCCTTATCAAGCCTATCAGTTCTCATCGATTATCCATGGCCGGGTTGTCGACATGAATGACGCATCACTTATTCTTAAGACAAAGCAAGGTAAAATCAAGGTGCTGACGAAGCAGAAATTTCATTATCAGGATGAACTCATTCTTAAAGTCACACCTGTGGAAATTAACAGGAAAAAGGATGATGGTGATTTTGATGAAGAGATGTATTTAAAGTCACATCATATTATCACTAAAATGAAAATGGTTAAGGTTATTGAAAGAAGACCTCATTTTTCTTTAGCAAATGTTTTCGTTCAGCATTTTTCCAGCAATAAACAGATCCGTTCTTATCAGAATATGTTTTTGCTTGGAATGAAAGATGAGGCTATCAAAAGTGACTATCAAGTTATGACATCACTTTCAATAGTTCATCTTTTTGCCTTGAGCGGTATGCATATTACAATCTTATATAATATTCTTTTTAAAATCTTTTCCCTTTTTCTTAAGAAGCATCATGCTGATTATTTGTCTAAAGGAGTTATGGGCTTTTATGTTTTCTCAATTCCATTTAATATTTCCTTACAAAGAGCTTATCTGATGCTGATTGGTAAAAGTCTTTTGCATAAACGGCTTAATGATTTAGATCTTCTCTCAATACTCATTATTGCTCATGTCCTCTATAATCCCTATGTCATCTACAATATATCCTTTGTTTTCTCTTATTTTATCTATTTTATGGTTATTCTTACAAAACATATTAAAGGGCAGTCAACAATAGTCTATTTATCATCACTGCCGATTGTTTTATGTATGAATGCCTCGTTGAACATCTTTTCTTTCTTTTTAAGCAGTGCTCTTGAGCCTTTTATTATAGTTTTCTATACTCTCTTTGTCTTTTCTCTTTTTCTGCCTTTAGAATATCTATTGAATTTATTAATTGGATTGTTTGTGTCCATGCTTGATTTCACTCAGGCCCTGTCTTCTTTTATTGTTCTTTCAAAGCCAACTCTGTTTTTTATAGGCCTATTTTATTATTGTATATTTGCCTGCATCATCCAAAAAGAAAGACAACGATCAATAAGAAAGACTGTCCGTCTTCTTGTTGCCTTGATGATTTCTTTTACGATTTTTTCGCGCTATAAGATTTATACCGATGTGACAATGATTGACGTTGGTCAAGGTGACTGTACGCTTGTGCGTTTGCCTTTTGATCAAGGAAATTACCTTATCGATACTGGTGGGAATGTGAAGTATGATCTAGCGACAAATAAGATTATTCCTTATTTGAAGTCGATTGGAATAAGCCGGATTGATGCTGTATTTATTTCGCATTATGATTATGATCATAGTGGTGCCCTTGATTCTTTAAAAAGCCATTTTGATGTCAGGAAGGTGATTGATAAGCCATTTAAAAAGATGCAGAAGGGGAATGTTACTATTGAAAGTCTTACAACGGATCATGTCTTTAGTGATATTAATGACAATTCTAATATTATCTATTTAACAATTGATGATGTAAAATATCTCTTTACTGGTGATTTAGGTATTGAAGGTGAAGAAGCATTGATGAATAAATATGGCTCTCTTGATGTTGATATTTTGAAGGTTGGTCATCATGGGTCTAAGACTTCATCAAGCGTGGAATTTATAACGATGCTTAAACCTAAGGTGGCGATGATTGGCGTTGGTAAAAAGAATCGTTATGGCCATCCAAGTCAAATTGTCATTAAGCGTATGAAAAACATGGGAAGTACGATATTGCGTACTGATCAAGATGGTTCTTTTACAATCCGGCATATGTTCAAAGAGTATTATATTCTTAATGAAAAAAGCTAGCAGCTTGCTAGCGAGAGAAGTACATTTTGATGGCTGTAAAAGTATTAGAAACAATTGTCATGATATCAAATAGTGAGGCAGTGTAGTTATGAAAATGCATATCATAGATAAACCACAATCCAACTGTAAAGACAATCACACCTTTCATGACATAGGGATTTTTCGTGTCAACAAAGATTGTGAAAATAACAGTTGCGATAATAGGAAGCCAACCAATAAGACCATTCATTCCGGCAAGAAGACTAATGGCAACTTGTAAAACAATAAAGCCAATTTTCACAGGTGTTTCCATGGGCTTCTTAAGCGAATATAGATTTCTTAAAATACCAACGATATTGGAAATCCCGCCCGATGTTGCCTTAAGCATGAAGTTGGCAATACCCATTAAAGTGAATTGTAAGCATTGCACTTCTAAGACATGTTTATTTTCTTTGATTAAGCCAATACCAACCATAACAATTGCCCCAAGCAAAGAAATCATATTGGCAATAAAAGTTATATTCATAATCTCCTCCGCGATGTCCTTATTCTAACATAAAGGATTTTAGCGTAAAAGAAAAAAGCGCCAAGACGCGTTAGGAAAGAGTCGGTGTTGCTTTTCTTCCTCGTTGAATCAATGCTAAGGTAGCAGCATTGGTGATGACGCCAAGAATATCGAAAGTGGCACTTGTGAAGTTCATGTAATAGAAATCATAGAAGATCCACATTGCCCCTGTAATAATGACAGAAAATTTAAAGAATGCCTGGTCCTTGCTGTCACATGTAAATGTAAAGATGGTATTAGAGATAATTGGGAGCCAGCCAATAAGTCCATCAATTCCGGCATAGAGCGATAAGCCAATCTGTAGTCCAGAAAGAGCAGTTTTGACAGCTAAACTCATGGGTCTGTTGATAGAATAGACATTTCTGATAATACTTAAGACATTGGAAATAGAGCCGGTGATTGCGCCTAGAATAAAGTTGGCAACACCCATTAAGGTAAACTGAACGCACTGGCCTGCAAGAACTTTCTTATTATCCTTTACAAAGCCAATCAGTACCATAATGATTGCGCCAATAAGTGATATGATATTCGCTAATACAATAATATTCATAAAAATCTCCTTTTTTAGGAGTGTTGCGGTATAAAAAAAGACCGGAACCTCCTTGTTTTGAATGTCATTGATCGCGATTCCGGTCGCTTGTGGGTCGCCAATCCAATTATTGGCATAAATGACTTTGTATAAGCTAACATAGCCTAATGTATGTGTCAAGAGGTTCACAAAATGGGAGCGCTTATATATGAGATGGTGGTAGAGTATGCCTCATGGAAAATAGAATTTCTTATATGAAAGCGTTTTATTTATTTCTGCTTTACTATATAATGATTTGTAGGAATAAGGAGGAAAAAGAAAATGGGATTTAGAAAGGATTTTTTATGGGGCGGTGCAAGTGCTGCTCATCAGTTTGAAGGAGGCTGGCAAGAGGGCGGCAAAGGCGTTTCTATTGCCGACGTCATGACTGCTGGCGGCAATGGCATTCCTAGAAGAATCACAGATGGCGTTGTCGAGGGAGAAGACTATCCAAACCATGTCGGTATTGATTTCTATCATCATTATAAAGAAGATATTGCATTGTTTGCGGAAATGGGATTTAAGGCTTTTAGAACATCTATTGCCTGGACACGAATTTTCCCAAATGGTGATGATGAAGAGCCAAATGAAGAAGGCTTGAAATTCTATGATGACTTATTTGATGAATGTCATAAATATAATATTGAACCAATTGTAACGCTTTGTCATTTTGAATTACCATATCATATCGCAAAAAAATATAACGGTTTCATGGACAAACGTGTGATTGATATGTTTGTGAAATATTCAAATACTTGTGTTGAAAGATATAAAGGAAAAGTCAAATACTGGCTGACTTTCAATGAAATCAATAACCAGACAGGTGCACCAATCGCTCACCATCTTATTCAGGAAGGCGGCATTCTTACAACAGATGACAATCCAGATAATGAATGGATGATGTATCAAAGCTGTGTCAATGAATTAATTGCTTCGGCAAAAGCAGTCAAGGAAGGTAAAAAGATTAACCCAGAAGCACAGTTTGGCTGCATGATGGGCTTTACACCATTCTATCCAGAAAACTGTAAGCCAGAAAACATGGTGGAAGCTATGGCTGCAATGCATAAAACAGAATGGCCTCTTGAAGTACAAGCCAATGGCTTTATTCCAGCTCATGTTGAAAAGCTCTGGGAAAGACATGGCTATAAGATTGCGCTTAGCGATGAAGAAAGAGAAGCATTAAAAGAAGGTACAGTTGATATTATTACTTTCTCTTACTATATGAGTAGAGTTGCAGCATGGCATGAAGGCAATACACACTTTGAATTCCATTCCCAGGGTATCCCAGGAATGGGTGAAAGTGATGAAGTCGATAATCCATATCTTTCAAAGACAGCCTGGGGCTGGATGATTGATCCATTAGGATTACGCTGGGCTTTAAACTGGGTCTATGACAGATTCCATAAGCCAATGATGATTGTTGAAAATGGCTTTGGAGCATATGACAAGGTAGAGGAGGATGGTATGGTTCATGATGATGACCGTATCAACTATTTAAGAAGTCATATTGAAGCAATGCGTGATGCTGTTGATGAAGATGGTGTTGATTTACTTGCTTATACAATGTGGGCACCAATTGATATCGTATCTGCATCAACTGGTGAATATGATAAACGCTATGGCTTTATCTATGTCAATTACAATAATAATCACGAAGGTGATTTTGCTAGAAGCAGAAAGAAATCCTTCTTCTGGTATAAGCATGTCATTGAAACAAATGGTGAAGATTTAGGAGATTAGTCAAGCACCCCTTTTTGGGGTGTTTTTCTTTGCGGCTATCTTGCAATCTAGGACATTTTTTTCTAATATAAATACATTGGAGGAACTGTATGAAACTATTATTGATCAGACATGGAAAAACATATTTTAACGAGCTTGATCTTACCCAGGGCTGGTGTGACTCACCTCTTTCAGAAATAGGAATGAGTCAGGCGAAAGCTCTTGCACAGAAAATTAAAGATATTGCCATTGATGAAGCCTATTCATCAACGAGTGAACGTGCCTATGATACATTGGAGATTGCGCTTAATAATCCTTTTATGACAATAAAGAGGGATCGCCGTTTAAAGGAATTGAATTTTGGCTATTTTGAAGGACAGCCAAATACCCTTAAGGGAAAAATGGTCAAAGAAGATTTCCGTAATATTGAAACTAGCTGTGATTATCGTAAGTTTCATGGAGAAAAGCTTGCTGATGTTGTTGAACGTCATCTTGATTTCTTGCAAGAAGTTGTGTCCGATGAAGATAGAACGATTGCAATTGGTGGGCATGGACTCTCACTAACGGCTTTAACGCATCATTTATGTGAAGAACAATTACAAAAAGAGTTTCCTGATTTTCGCTTTTTAGGCAATGCCTGCGCAGTTTATATGGAATATAAGAATCATCAGTATTCAGTTTTAAATATCATTGAATAAAATGATATGTTTTAAGAAAGGATGAGCTTATGAATATAGTGCTCTATGGCAGTGAGGAACTGCTTTTAAAACAACGTCTTGAGAAATTCAAGAAGCAGTACAAAATCAATGATCAAGATATGAATCTTTCAATCTATTATCCTGATGAAACGAGCATGGATGTCATTCTTCAGGATGCCATCACACCACCTTTTCTTACGGAATATAAGATGGTGATTTTGCGAAAGCCGACATTTTTAACGACAGAAAAACAAAAAAACGTTTCTGACGAAGATATTGCCGCTTTCAATGACTATATTGCTCATGATAATCCTACAACCATTTTCATTATTTACCACAATGGTGAGAAATTTGATGAACGCAAGAAAGTCATGAAGAATCTTCGTAAACATGCACAGTTTATTGAACTGAATCAGGTTGATGAACATACGATTTATAAAACAGTCAGACAAGCTATTATTCATCGTCAAGCAGTGATCGATGATGATGCGCTAGATTTGTTGCTAGAAAGAACAAGGGGAAGCTTAAACGAAGCGAGCAACCAGGTTGAAAAACTATGTCTCTATAGTAAGCATATTACACTTCATGATGTTGAACGACTTGTTGCGCCACCTCTAGAAGAGAATGTCTTTGCTTTAACGAATGCGATTATGGCACATGATCTTGTGCGTGTTTCATCTATCTATCGTGATTTAATGATTACCAATCATGAATCTATTGCCTTGATTGGTCTTATTGCGAGCAGTATTCGGCAGCTCTATCAGGTCAAGCTGCTTGATCGCAAAGGATATACGGATAAAGAGATTGTTAAGATTATTGGTATTAATCCAAGAGCTCTTTTCCCGGTTCGTAAAAATGCACGCAGTTTTCAGCTTGATGAGCTAGAACGTAAGCTTTATGAATTGTCGGAACTGGATATCAATATAAAGACGGGGAAGATTGATAAGCAGCGAGGATTAGAATTATTCCTTATGCAGATTTAGGAGAAAAATATGGAATCGTTAAGAGAATTGTATAAAATTGGCGTTGGCCCTTCTTCTTCTCATACGATGGGACCAATGAAGATTGCATTATGTATTAAAGAGGCTTATCCTGATGCAGATCATTATAAAGTGGATTTGTATGGTTCACTTGCCTTGACTGGGAAAGGGCATTTAACGGATGCCATAATGGAAAAAACATTTGAAAAGCCGGTAGAATTTGGCTGGCATAGTGAAGCGTTAAGCTTTCATCCTAATGGCATGATTGTTCATGTTTATCAAAAAGGTCAAAAATTAGCGGAGATTGAAGCATATTCCATTGGTGGGGGTGAGATTCTCTTCAAGGGTGATCTTGCTAAAGAAAAGAAAGAAATCTATCATGAAAAGAATATGGAGGAAATCCTCCGATATTGTTCAAGAGAAGGTATTTCACTTTATGACTATGTGAAATGTCATGAAGATGAGAATATTGATGATTATCTTTTTGATGTTCTCGATCATATGTTTACATGTGTTGAAAATGGGCTTCACACAAAAGGCATTATTCAAGGAAGACTGAAGATTAAGCGTGTTGCCAATTTGATGTATCAGCAGGCCCTCAATACACATCATCAGATGGAAAGAGATCGGCTGTTTCTTTCAAGCTATGCGTACGCAGTATCTGAGGAGAATGCGGATGGACATATGATTGTAACAGCTCCAACGTGCGGGGCGAGTGGAATTGTTCCAGCTGTTCTCTATTTTGCTTATAAGCAGTTAGGTATGAAAAAAAGAGATCTGATCAAAGCATTGGCTATTGGTGGGCTTTTTGGCAATGTCGTGAAATATAATGCAACAATTTCCGGTGCTGATGGTGGCTGTCAGGCAGAAGTTGGAACAGCATGCGCAATGGGAGCAGCAGCTATGGCTTGGATTAATGAGCTCAATAATGACTTGATTGCTTATGCTGCGGAAATGGGCCTTGAACACAATCTTGGTTTAACATGTGATCCCATTGGTGGCTATGTACAAATACCATGCATCGAACGTAATGCCTATGGTGCCTTACGTGCCCAGGATGCCGCAATGCTAGCAAAAGAATTGGGTTATATGCGTAAGAATAAGATTTCATTCGATACAATCGTTACTGTTATGAAAGAAACGGGTCATGATTTATCATCCGCTTATAAAGAAACTTCTCTTGGTGGACTAGCGAAGGAGTATCGTTTCCATGAAGACTGATAGCCTCTATATCCATATTCCTTTTTGTGATCATATCTGTAGCTATTGTGACTTTGCGAAAGTCTTCTATAAAGAAGATGTTGCCAATCAGTATTTAAGAAGACTAGCAAAAGAGCTTGCAGGTATCAAGCGCCAGGTAATGAAGACGATTTATATTGGTGGTGGGACACCAAGTGCTTTGACATATGAACAGCTTGAATATTTATTGAAAAGAGTTGAACGATTTGTCGGCAAACGAACAAAGGAATTCACTGTTGAAGTCAATCCGGAATCAGCAACAATTGATAAGCTAGAATTATTGAAGAAGTATCATGTCAATCGTCTTTCCATTGGTGTACAAAGCTTCCAGGATCATCTTTTGCACATGATTGGTCGTAAGCATTATTCCTATCAGGCTATAGAAGTCATTGAAAATGCCTATAAGCTAGGTTTTGAAAATATTTCAATCGATATGATGTATGGTTTGCCCATGCAGCAAGAAGAAGACCTGATGCATGATTTGGAACGTATTTTTGAATTACCGATCAATCATATATCTTACTATTCTTTAATATTAGAGGAAGGTACAATTCTCAATTATAAGCACTACCAGCCTCTTGATGATGAGACCGACAAACGATGGAATGATATTATTGATGATCGTTTGCATAAGATGGGCTTTCATAAATATGAAGTCTCTAATTATGCGAAAGGGGAACATGAATCCTTCCATAATAAAGCCTACTGGCATTATCATAATTATCTTGGTGTAGGTATTGGTGCAACAAGCAAGATAGATGATAAAATAATCAGTCATTCACGTAATATGACAAAATATCTTAATGGTGAGAATACTGAACAAATAGAAACACAGACAAGTGAAGATACGATGTTTAATCATCTGATGATGAGTTTAAGACTTGTTGATGGGCTTGATCTAGAAGATTTCTATCAGCGTTATCAAAAACATGTCGAAGATGTTTTTGGTCATCAGCTTCAGAAACATTTGGATAAGGGAGATTTGGTGATAGAAGACCATCATCTAAGAACAACACCTGCATCAATAGCTTATCTGAATGATATACTTGTGGATTTCTTACCAGAATAGGGCGATGGAGAAACATTGCCTTTTTTCATGAAAATATTTAGCACTAAATTATTGACAGTGCCAAACTTATGTGTATAATGGAGTTAGCACGAAAGGTAAAGGAGTGCTAAAGGAGGAGTGAGCAGGATGTTGACAGCAAGACAGCTATTGATATTTAAATACATTGTTGAAGAATACATCGCAACTGCAGAGCCAGTTGGCAGTAAGCTCTTAATGACGAAATATAATCTTCCTTACTCGAGTGCAACAATTAGAAATGAAATGAGTTTTCTAGAAGAGCAGGGCTATCTTGAAAAGACACATACTTCAAGCGGCCGTATACCTTCGATGAAAGGTTATCATTTCTATGTTGAAACGCTTCTGCAGCCGGATGTTGATGACAAGGTTAAAAATCAGGTCTCAACGCTTTTCAGTGATCGCAATCGATCGATTCAGGAAATCATCGAAGAAAGCTGCCAAATGCTTAGTCAGCTAACACATTTGACAACAGTGGCTCTAGGAGGCAATTCATCTTATGAAAAGCTTCAGAACATTACTTTGGTGCCTCTTGGCTCAAACAGTGTGACGGCGATTATTGTCACAGACAAAGGACATGTAGAAAATCGTATTTTCCATATCTCTAACGAGATATCAATGGAAGATTTAAGTGCTTGTGTTGATATTATGAATGATACGCTTATTGGAACACCAATTGATGATGTTGCAAACAAGCTTGAAAAGGATGTTAAGCCGATTATGAGTATTCGTGTTAAAGAACACGAAGTGCTCTTCAATGCATTCTTGCAGGCTTTTATGAAATTTGCGAAAAGCAATGTCTACTTCTCTGGTAAAGACAATATGTTGTATCAACCGGAATATAATGATGTCAATAAATTAAGAAAACTCGTGAGTGCATTTGAAAATGCACAACAGTGGAAATCACTTGAACCAAGCAAGGATGATGAGCGAGGTGTGGTTGTTAGAATTGGTGGTAATGAGCTGCCATTTAATGATGGCATCAATGATGTTTCCATCATTTCAACATCATTTGATACAGGCGAGAATTCACGAGGCTCGATATCAGTCATAGGACCAACAAGAATGCCATATGATCAAGTTGTCAGTTTGGTAGAACTTATTGGTGAGAATATAGAGAAACTCATTAAAGATGAAAATAATGAAAAATAGAGGTGAAAGCATGGCCGAAGAAAGAAAAGAAGAAACATTATCAGAAGAAAAGGCTGAAGAAACAGTGGAAAAGGCTGAAGATGCGAAGGAAGCAAAAGAAAAGGAAACTGTTGAAGAAGCAGCTGATAATACAGAAGAGAAAATTGCAGCATTAACTGCTGAAGCAGATAAATGGAAGAATGCATATTACAAGACATTTGCGGATATGGAGAACTTGAAAAAACGTTTACAAAGGGAACATGAGAATCAAGTGAAATATGCGATGCAGAATTTCATTGAAGAATTGTTGCCTGTCATTGATAATTTCGAACGTTCATTAAATGTCACAACTGACAGTGATGAAGTGAAGAATTACATGAAGGGCATGGAAATGATTCATAAACAGTTAATGGCTATTTTAGAAAAGAATGGTGTTCAGGTTATTGAAGCAAAAGGAAAGCCTTTTGATCCAAACTTGCATCAGGCTGTCATGACTGAACATGTTGATGATCAGGAAGACGGTATTGTTTTAGAAGAATTACAAAAAGGTTATACGCTTAAAGGGCGTGTAATTAGAGCGACATTAGTAAAGGTTAATCAATAGGAGGAATAAGTTATGAGTAATAAAATTATTGGTATTGACTTAGGTACTACAAATTCATGTGTGTCTGTAATGGAAAATGGTGAAGCCAAGGTTATCGCTAATCCAGAAGGTTCAAGAACAACACCTTCAGTTGTTGCCTTCAAGAATGGTGAAATCATTGTTGGTGAGGCTGCAAAACGTCAGGCTATTACAAACCCTGATACAGTTTCTTCAATCAAGAGACATATGGGTACAAACTACAAAGTGCATGTAAATGGTAAAGATTATACACCAGAAGAAATCTCTGCAATGATCTTGCAGAACTTAAAAGCAACTGCAGAAGCTTATTTAGGTGAAAAGGTTGATAAGGCCGTTATCACTGTCCCAGCTTACTTCAACGATGCACAGCGTCAGGCAACTAAGGATGCAGGTAAGATTGCTGGTCTTGATGTTCAGCGTATCATCAATGAACCAACAGCAGCTGCCTTAGCATTTGGTATTGATAAAATTGATAAAGAACAGAAAGTTCTTGTTTATGACTTAGGTGGTGGTACATTCGATGTATCCATCCTTGACTTAGCCGATGGTACATTTGAAGTATTAGCTACAGCCGGTAATAACCACTTAGGTGGTGATGACTTCGATAAGAAGATCATGGACTGGATGGTTGCTGAATTTAAGAAAGATCAGGGTATTGACCTTTCAAATGATAAGATGGCTATGCAGCGTGTAAAGGATGCTGCTGAAAAGGCTAAGAAAGACTTATCAGGTATGATGCAAACTCAGATTTCATTACCATTCATCTCAGCTGGTGCTAATGGTCCAGTACACTTAGAGATGACGCTTACAAGAGCTAAATTTGATGAATTGACATCTGACTTAGTTGCTGCTACAGAAGGACCTGTTAGACAGGCATTAAGTGATGCTGGTGTTACTCCAAATGATATCGATGAAGTCTTATTAGTTGGTGGTTCTACACGTATTATCGCTGTTCAGGAATCTGTTAAGAGATTACTTGGCAAGGAACCTAATAAGTCAGTTAACCCAGATGAAGTTGTCTCTATGGGTGCTTCTATCCAGGGTGGTGTCATTGCTGGTGATGTTAAGGATGTCTTACTTCTTGATGTTACACCATTATCACTTGGTATTGAAACAATGGGTGGCGTTATGACTGTCCTCATTCCAAGAAATACGACAATCCCAACAGAAAAATCACAGATCTTCTCAACTGCTGCTGATAACCAGCCAGCTGTAGATATCAACGTCTTACAGGGTGAAAGATCAATGGCTAAGGATAATAAGCAGTTAGGCTTATTCAAGCTTGATGGCATTGAACCTGCACCACGTGGTGTTCCACAGATTCAGGTTACATTCAATATCGATGTTAACGGTATCGTTAATGTTAAAGCTAAGGATATGAAGACAAATAAGGAACAGTCTATTACAATCCAGAACTCTACAGGCTTAAGCGATGAAGAAATCGATAGAATGGTTAAAGAAGCTGAAGCTAACAAGGCTGAAGATGAAAAGTTGAAGAAGGATATCGAAACTAAGAACAAAGCTGAACAAATGATTAATGAAATCGATAAAGCCTTAAATGAACAGGGTGACAAGATTGATGCTAATCAGAAGCAGCAGGCTACAGCCTTAAGAGATGAATTAAAGAAAGCTCTTGACGCTAATGATATCGATACACTTAACAATAAGATGAGTGAACTTGAACAAATGGCTCAGCAGATGGCAAGCTATCAGTATCAGCAGGCTAATGCGAATGCAAACGCTAATAGTAATCAGTCAAACAATGCTCATAATGATGATGACGTTGTTGATGCAGATTTTACTGAAAAGAACTAATATAAAAGCCAAGGGCAACCTTGGCTTTCAATTGTGAGGTGGGGAATATGGCAGATAAAAGAGATTATTATGAAGTCTTAGGCATTAATAAAAATGCTAGTGCCGATGAAATCAAACGTGCCTATCGTAAGATGGCCAAGAAATATCACCCCGATGTCAATAAATCAGCTGATGCAGAAGAGAAATTCAAGGAAGTTAATGAAGCCTATGAAGTACTTTCTGATCCAGATAAAAAAGCAGCCTATGACCGATATGGGCATGCTGCCTTTGAACAGGGAGCAGGTGGTGCTGGCGGATTTGGTGGCTTCAATGCTGGTGGCTTTGAGGACTTTGATTTTGGTGATATCTTTGGTTCCTTCTTCGGTGGTGGAGGAGGAAGAGCTTCTTCACGCCGTAATAATGGACCACAGCAAGGTGAAGACCGCTTTGTGCAACTAGAAATTGATTTTATGGATGCTATTAAAGGCAAGAAAGCAGAAATCCAAATCAATTATGATGAACAATGTACACATTGCATGGGTACAGGTGCAGCAAGCTCTAGTGATGTAACAAACTGTAGCCGATGCGGTGGTACAGGGACAATTCGTACACAGCAGCGTTCACCTTTTGGAACATTTGTCAATGAGACAACATGTCCAGATTGTAATGGTACAGGTAAGAAGATTACTAAGGCGTGTCCAAATTGCCATGGTAAAGGCTATATCAATAAAACCATTACTGTTGAATTGAATATTCCTGCTGGTATTAATACACATCAGCAGTTACGTGTTGCCGGCAAAGGCTATCGTGGCAAAAATGGTGGACCTAATGGTGATTTATATGTAGAAATCTATGTGAGACCACATAAGCATTTCGTTCGTCATAATGATGATATCCAAATTGAAGTACCTGTTTCTAGTGTTGATGCAACACTTGGATGCGAAGTAGACGTACCAACAGTCTATGGTGATGTGACAATGAAGATTCCTGCAGGTACACAGTCAGGTGCTGTTATGCGTTTAAAAGGCAAGGGCGTCAAACACTTGCGTGGTGATGGCTATGGTGATCAATATGTGAAAATCAATGTCCAGATTCCTAAAAAGTTAACACGCAAAGAAAAAGAACTTTACGAACAATTACGTAAAGTTGGTAAGTCAGGATCGATTTTTGATTCGTTCAAGAATGCATTTAAAAATTAATGAGAAGTTCTGTTGCTTAAAGTAGCGACAGGGCTTTTTCTTTTTGGTAGAATGGAAGGCAAGTGAGGTGGATTATGTTTAAAACGGTATTATGGGATATAGATGGTACATTGCTGAATTTTGAAAAAGCTGAAGATAAAAGCCTGAAAGAACTTTTTGAAAAATATGGTATTGATTTTGATGAACAAACACTTGAAGACTATAAGTTGATTAATCGCCAGTATTGGGCCAAGATTGAACGCCATATGATTGAAAGAGAGATTGCGCTTGTTTCGCGTTTTCAGGAATTCTTCTACTCGAAGGGCATTATGCATATTGACTGTAAGAAGTTCAATGATGAATATCAGTTAGCTTTAGGTAGGAATTTTGTTGTTGAAGAGGGGGCGTTGGAGATTTGTGCAAAGTTAGATGATATGGGTATTGTGCAATATGCCATTACAAATGGTTCAAAAGTAGCACAGGCCATCAAGATTCGCAAATCTCACTTAGATCAATATATGCGCGATGAATTCATTAGTGAGGAATTAGGCTATGAAAAGCCCGATACGCGCTTCTTCAATGTGGTAAGAGAGACAACACATTATAATCCTGAGACAACACTTGTTGTTGGTGATGGTCTAACAAGTGATATCCGTGGGGGGAATTATGCAGGGCTTAAATGCTGCTGGTATAATCCTGGACATCTGCGTAATATTGAAGGCGTGCATGTAGACTATGAGATTGATCATTTATTAAAACTTGTTGAAATCATTTAGGAGATGCTTATCATCTCCTTTTTTAAGCATAAAAAAACGGTACCAAGTACCGTTAGACCTATATATTAAGCACCTTTTCTAAGAGTTCTTAATTCTCTTGCAGTCATCTTTACTTTTGTTGGTTTACCATCAACCATGATAGTAACTTTCTGTAAGTTTAGATTCCATTTTCTTCTAGTTGAATTTAATGCATGAGAACGTGTGTTACCTGACATAGGTCCTTTTCCGCTAAGCTGACTTTTTCTTGACATTGTATTCTCACCCCTTACGCTTATTGCATACTCACGTATAATACCATCACATCTTAAAAAAAGCAACCACTTAAATAAAAAAATATCTTCCTAACACAAAAAAATAGTGTGATTCTTTGAAGAAAAAAACAATCTATTTACATTTTGAAATGCTTAATTTATAATATTGCTGCATAGTGCTTTTTTATGCATAAAAATATGGTAAAATAATATCAACTAGATGAGGAGATAGGAGGATTTAGCAATGATTCAGAAGAAAACTGAGCTTGGAAATATTGAATTATCTAATGATGTCATCGCTACAATATGTGGTGGTGCAGCCACTGAATGCTATGGTGTTGTAGGCATGGCAAGCCAAAAAATGAGTGATGGTTTCTATGATTTATTAGGTCGAGACAATTACTCAAAAGGAATTGTTGTTGAAGCTGGAGATACAGGTGCAATTATTAATCTTTATATTATCATTGGTTATGGTATTAAGATTTCTGAAATTGTCTATGAAGTCCAGAAAAAAGTAAAATATGTATTGGAAAATACTCTTGATATTGATGTTGAAGAAGTAAATGTTTATGTCCAATCGATCAAGATTATGGATGAATAAAGGAGAAGGAAATGAAAACTATTGACGGAAAAATGTTTCGTGCGATGGTTGAAACTGGTGCAAACCTGCTCCATAACAATCATCCAGAAATTGATGCATTAAATGTATTCCCTGTACCAGATGGTGATACAGGTACAAATATGTCTTTGACATTCACAAATGGTGCTGCTGAAGTAAAAAAGCTTGAGAGCGATAGTTTAGGTGATGTCGCAAAGACTTTATCTAAAGGCTTATTGATGGGAGCTAGAGGTAACTCTGGAGTAATCCTTTCACAGATCTTTAGAGGTGTTGCAAAAAGCTTGAAAGGTAAGGAAAGTGCGGATGCTGTTGAATTAGCGGAAGCTTTTGCGAGTGGGGCTAAAGTCGCTTATAAAGCTGTCATGAGACCTGTTGAAGGAACAATCTTGACAGTTATCAGAGAAGCAAGTGAAGCAGGTTCTGCTTATGTCAAAGAAGATATGGAAGTAGAAGACTGGTTCTCTTACTTTGTCAAAGAAGCAAATGATGCGCTTGATCGTACACCTGAATTGTTGCCAGTCCTTAAAGAAGTTGGCGTTGTTGACTCTGGTGGGGCAGGTTTAGTTGTTGTATTGACAGGCTTTATGCTTGCTCTTGCTGGTGAAGAAGTTGTTCGTGTTGACGTAGCTGCAGCGCAGGCTGCGATGAAAGAAGCTGAAGAAGCTTCTAAGCAAAAAGGCTACCAGGTTAAATATTCATTCAAGATCGATGAAGGTAAGGCAAAGGCATTTACAATTGACGGCTTTACACATGAACTTGAAAGAACACCAGCAACTGGTGTGAATGTCACACAAAAGGATGATGTTATTTTCGTCTCACTAGCAACAGAAAGACCGGGGCATACATTAAATGTTGGTCAGCGTTTTGGTGAACTTGCACATATCACAATCGTTAACTTCAATGAACCAGATTATAAAGAACCAGAAGCCCAGGAAGAAAAAACTGCGCCAGCTAAAGAAACTGCAATTATCTCAGTAGCAGCTGGTGAAGGTGTTAAGAAGATGTTCTTAGACTTACGCTGTGACTATGTTGTAAGTGGTGGTCAGACAATGAACCCTGCCACAGAAGATATTGTCAAGGCAGTTCGTAAAGTCAATGCCAAGAATGTTATCATCTTACCAAATAACTCTAATATCGTTATGACTGCACAGCAGGCTGCAACAGTATTGGAAGATGAAATTCATGTTATTGTTATTCCATCAAAGACTGTTCCCCAGGGCTTAGCTGCATGCATGATGTATAATACAGAAGCAGGACTTGACGAAAATGTCAATGAAATGACTTCAGCTCTTGAAGACGTTCAGACTGGTCAGGTTACTTTTGCGATTAAAGATACAACAATCGATGGCTTAGAAATTAAAGCCAATAATTATATGGCATTATGTAACAAGAAAATTGTTGCATGTGTTCCAGATAAGATTGATGCTTTGAAGAAAGCATTAGAAGGCTTAGTTGATGATGACAGTGAAGTCATTACACTTATTTGTGGTGAGGATGTCACTGAAGAAGAAAAAGAAGCTGCACAATCCTATATTGAAGAAAACTTCGAAGATTGTGAACTTGAAATGAATGATGGCGGTCAGCCAGTTTATTCATTCATTATTGGTGTAGAGTAAAAACAAAAATATGGAAATAAAGAGGACGGAAAGGCCATCTTGGTCATCTCCGTCCTTTTTGCATAGGGAAGTTGTAATAAGATATGCTAGTTTTTTGAGGTATTTATTGTTTCACGATAATGCGTTGGGGTTATTTGATATTTGGCTTTGAATGCTTTTGTATAATAATTGGCATCCTGAAAGCCACATGCGAGTGCTATTTCCTGAATGCTTTGTGTACTATTGGCGAGAAGATCTAATGATTTTTGAAAACGGTAATCAAGTAAATACTGATGAATGGTTATACCATATTCTTCTTTAAATTTGTTGAGTAGAGTGGATTTTGAAACATAGAAATAGTTGCATAGCTGCTGGAGCGTGATTGCATGATTGTAATGCGCGTTGAGATAGTTTTTGATTTCGATGGCAAGATTCTTATTTTTTGCTTCTAATCTATTTGTGAGAGTTAGATATTTTGCACAAATATCAATAATGGATGCAAAGGAGAGAATTTGTTCTTTTGTATGAAATGATATCTTGCTGATAGCTTCATCAAGCCTCTTTTCTGAATCGACGTAGTCTTTTGCCGCATTTTTGATTGTTTTTTTCTCCACTGCTGAGTCAGTCAGTGTTTGCCCCATCATGAGATAACCGGAATGCACACCATAAGTATAGATTGGAACAACAGCTTCATAAAGATGAAAATCACAATTGTAGATATCAATTTGACCTGATGATTTTACACGCTCAAAAGCCTTGTGGTCACATGCAAGACATTGCGCAGCTCCTTCGGGCGTACTTTTAATAAGATGACAGAAAGGGGAGTTGTGTTCAGGGTATGACGTTATTAAGTTTTCATGAATATCATATATCGATAAGTTTAATCCTGATATGAGATAAAGATCCTTAAGCATTGATTGTAAGTTTTCCATATTTTCTACCAAAAGTATAAATAATACTTTTTTACCCTTAGCTTAGACTTTCTTCTATTCTATCATAATCTTTTCTTCTTTATAATCATAATCGCAGTAAGAAAATGAAAAGGCTTTCTTTGATAAGGCGCCAGTTGAGGAAAGCGATGGTTATGAAGAATGGGTATGAACTGTTTTTCCGTGTTGATTGTTGATCTTACTGTTTAGATAACCCTGGGAAAGATAGAAGAAAAGAGGAAAAAATGATGACTAAAGAAGAAATTACAATGGTAGGATTTGAAATCGTCGCTTATTCAGGAGAGGCGAGAAGTAAATTATTATTGGCACTTGAGAAAGCCAAAGAGCAACATTTTGATGAATGCAATTCTTTAATCGAACAAGCGAATGATTGTCTCAATGATGCCCATAAAGCACAGACAGAGCTTTTATCACTTGAAGCAAGAGGCGAAGAAATCGCAATTGGATTTATTACAGTACATGCTCAAGATCATCTCATGACAACCCTTCTTCTTAAGGATATTGTCTTCCATTTGATCAATATCTACCACTAGGAGCATGTTATGGATACATTAATTGCTAAGATTGAATCCGCAAAGCCATTCTTTGATCGTGTTTCACGCAATAAATATTTAAAATCTATTCGTGATGGTTTTATGTCAGCCATGCCCGTTATTCTATTTTCTAGTATCTTCTTGCTGATTGCATTTGTTCCTAATATCTTTGGTTTCTATTGGCCAAAGGATGTTGAGAATGCAATTATGAAGCCTTATAACTATTCGATGGGCATTCTTGCCTTGCTAGTAGCCGGCTCTACCGCCAAGAATCTGACGGATAATATGAATCGCGAACTTCCTGTTAATCTTCAGATCAACAATATTTCCACTTTTATGGCAGGCATTGTTGGGACGCTTGTTATGGCAGTCGATCCTATAAAGAATGGCTTAGCGATTGAATATATAGGCTCTAAAGGCTTGCTGACAGGTTTCTTGGTAGCTTTTCTTGTTTGTAATATCTATCGCTATTGTGTTAAACGTAATATTACGATCCACATGCCTTCTGAAGTACCGCCTAATATCTCTCAGACTTTTGCTGATATTATTCCTTTCGCATTCTCTATTCTATTGCTGGCAGGTTTTGATCTGATTTTTAGAAAGGTTGTCGGGATGAGCTTTGCTGCTGGCGTTATTGCTTTCTTTAAGCCTATCTTCCTTGCTGCTGATGGCTATCTGGGACTAGCTCTTGTTTATGGATCGATTTCACTTTTCTGGTTTGTTGGTATTCATGGCCCTTCAATTGTAGAGCCAGCTGTTTCTGCTATTTACTACATGAATATTGCCGCTAATCTTGATTTATTTAGAGCGGGAGGTCATGCAACAAACATTCTCACACCAGGTGTCCAGCAATTCGTTTGTACGATGGGTGGAACTGGAGCAACACTTGTCGTTACGCTTATGTTCGCTTTTATGGCCCGTTCAAAGGAATTGAAAGCTGTCGGTAGAGCGAGTGCAATTCCTGTCCTCTTTGGCGTCAATGAACCTATATTGTTTGGTGCACCACTTATTCTCAATCCTGTTTTCTTTATTCCTTTTGTACTAGCGCCTATCATGAATGTCTGGTTATTTAAGATATTTGTAGATGTATTAGGCATGAATAGCTTTATGTACATTTTACCTTGGACGACACCAGCTCCAATTGGTATTGTTCTAGGCTGTGGGTTAGGATTGTTATGTGTAATCTATGTGCTATGTGCTTTGCTTTTAGATTTTCTCATCTATTATCCATTTTTTAGGGTCTATGATGGCTTAAAGGTGCAAGAGGAAGATGAGGCGAGTGATGTGCAAAATGAAGAAGAAGCACTTGAAGTCAACAATGAAGTTGTTGATCAAAAACGCATTTTAGTGCTTTGCGCAGGGGGAGGAACAAGCGGCTTATTAGCACATGCATTAGATGAAGGAGCTAAGGAAAAGGGCATCAAATTGACAACTGCTGCTGGTGCTTATGGAGCGCATTATGATATGCTGAAAAACTTTGATCTTGTCATTCTTGCTCCACAAGTTGCCAACAATCTTGAAGATTTAAAGAAAGATACTGATCGTTTACATATCAAATGTACAGCTTGTCAGTCTAAACAGTATATTGGCTTAACACGTGATCCACAAAAGGCATTGGAGTTTGTCTTTTCTATATTGAATGATGATGGAGGAAATGTATAATGAAATTCAATTCAGATTTTGTTTTTGGGGCAGCTACAGCAGCCTATCAATGTGAAGGTGAGACAAGAACACATGGAAAGGGAAAGGTTGCCTGGGATGATTATTTAGAAAAAGGAAGCTTTCAGGCTGACAAAGCCAGTGATTTCTATCATCAGTATCCTGTTGATCTTCATTTAGCGAAACAATTTGGCATCAAGGCCTTGCGTATCTCGATCGCCTGGTCACGTATCTTTCCATCTGGCGAAGGTGTGATAAATCAGGAAGGTGTCGATTTCTATCATCATGTCTTTCGTCAATGTCACAAAGAGGGAATAGAGCCCTATGTCACATTACATCACTTTGATACACCCTTAGCACTTCATGAACGTGGTGATTTTCTTAATCGTGAAACGATTGATGCCTTTGTGAAATATGCGAATTTCTGCTTTGAAGAGTACAAAGATGAAGTAAGCTATTGGTTCACTTTTAATGAAGTCTGGCCAATTGCGACAAACCAGTATATTGAAGGTGTCTTCCCACCATGTATCACATATGATATTTCTAAGGCTGTCGCGAGTATGCATGGCATGATGGTTGCTCATGCGAAAGCAGTCAATATCTTTAAAAGCCATGGCTATAAAGGCAAAATTGGCATTATTCATTCGCTTGAAACAAAATATCCTTATGATCCGATCAATTCTGATGATATCCGTGCTGCAAAAAAAGACGATATTCTTGCTAACCAGTTTCTCTTAGATGCCACATTGCTTGGATCCTATAGTGAAGAAACATTACAAACAATTCATGAACTGCTTGATTTAAATCATGGCTCATTTCATTATGATAAAAGAGATATCGCTGAGATGAAGGAAGCAGCTAATCAAATTGATTATCTTGGCATGAATTATTATCAAAGTCACTTTGTCCGTTATTATGATGGTGAGAATGAAATTGTTCATAATGGCACAGGTGAGAAAGGAACAAAGAAGTTTAAGCTAAAGGGTGTTGGTGAGCGTGTCATGAAAGAAGGTATTCCAACAACTGACTGGGATTGGCTGATCTATCCTAAAGGCATGTATGATATGCTGATGCGTATTTCAAAGCAATATGCTTTCACAAAAGGCATCTATATAACGGAGAATGGTCTAGGTAAGAAAAAATCTATTGATGATGATCATGTGGTTGATGATGAATCACGTATTGATTATATTGCCAAGCATCTTACATGGTTATTAAAGGCTATTCAAGAAGGTGTTTATGTAAAAGGATACTTTGTTTGGTCATTAATGGATGTATTTTCTTGGTCAAATGGTTATAATAAACGATATGGACTTTTCTATACCGATTATCCTACACAAAAGAGATATCCTAAGGCATCAGCCTATTGGTATAAGCGCGTCATAAGAAACAGGGAGATTTAAAATGAAGACAAAAGGTGTCATCTTTGATTTTAATGGAACATTATTTTTTGACAATGATAAGCATATATTAGCCTGGGGCAAGATATCACAGATCATTCGCCATAAAGGTATCAGTGAAGAGGAACTGCATGAACACTTTAATGGTGTACCAAACAATAAAATCATCGCATACTTATTTCAAAAAGCATGTGATGAAAAAACATTGGCTTATTACTCGCAGTTAAAGGAAAGCTATTATCGCCAATATTGTCAGGAAGATACGGCTTCATTTCATCTTGTTGCAGGAGCAGAGGCTTATTTTGATTGCTTAAAGAATGCAAATATTCCTTTTACGATTGCGAGTGCATCAATCAAGGAAAATGTTGATTTCTTCGTTTCATTATTCCATCTTGATCAATGGCTTGATCCTCATAAGATTGTTTATGATGATGGCAGTTATGAGAATAAAATAGCGATGTTTAAGAAAGCTGCTCAAAGACTTGATATTGATTTACAAGAAAGTACAATTTTTGAAGATTCACTGAGTGGTATCGAAAGTGCCTATCAGGCAGGATGTCGCAATATCATTGTTGTGAACTCGGCAGATAAGAAAGAAATCTATCAGAAATTACCAGGTGTTACAAAAGTCATTGATACCTTTGAAGAACTTATCGACAACCATGAAAAAGTGTAAAGTGTTTTCATAAGAAAAAATGGTAGGATGCAATTGCATCTTACCATCTTTTTTAATATCCTAATAGCTTTGTAGATTACAATAAGTGCCTAGGCAAGTTTCGTGACATCTACCCAGTCCTGGACATTACTTGAATAATGTTCGAGTTCGCTGATGTTCAGTTCGATTGCACTGTTGCGAGATCCACAGGCTGGAAAGACGGTCTTGAAACGTTTAAGTGAACGATCAAGATAGACGTTGACATTACTTGGTAAAGCGAATGAACATACGCCTCCAGCGGGATGACTTGTCAATTGCTCGACTTCGTTGAAAGGCACCATTTTTGCCTTCTTGTGAAAGTATTCCTTGTATTTATGATTATCAATCTTGACGTCGCCAGCCATAACAATGATATTCACCTGATCATCAACTAGAAAACTCATTGATTTCGCAATACGTGCTTCTTCTGTATGCAAAGCTTTTGCTGCATCAGCAACCGTTGCGCTTGATTTATCTAATTCAATAATACGATTCGCAATACCTTCTTTTTCGAAGGTTTTTCTTACTGCATCAAATGCCATGTTTATCACCTCATGCGACTATTATAGAAAAATAATTGCTTACCGACCAATACAATAAATTTATGAAATACAATAAGAGGAGCCTATAATAAACTATAGATCATATTCATCTAAAAAACTATGTTCAATGCCATCCTTCTTATATCTGATCACACAATCAAGATTAACATTCTCCATTGCCACAAAGATATTATGTTCAATATTGGGGTTGTCCTTTTTCATTTTCTTGATGAATTCTTTAACAACCTTACGTTTGCTTGTTCCATCGTTGATTAAAGAGCAGCCTTCCGTAAAGCGACATGCACAGTTGATAAATGTGAGGTCATTGCCATCGCGCCATCTGATAATGGCTTCTTCTCTGACTTTGAATAGAGGACGGATGAGTTCTACGCCATCCCAGTTTTCTGAATGAAGCTTTGGCATCATGGTCTTTACTTCCGCACCATAGAACATGCTTAGAAGGGTTGTCTCAATAACGTCATCCATATGATGACCTAGGGCAATTTTGTTGCAGCCAAGCTGTTTGGCTTGTTTATAAAGATAGCCACGACGCATTTTTGCACAGAAATAACAAGGATTCTTGAAATCACCGGAGCTTACGGCATCAAAGATGTTTGTTTCAAAGATTTCAAGGGGAATACCAAGAAGCTTGGCATTATCTTCAATAAATTGACGATTGAATTCATTATAGCCTGGATCCATACAAACATAATGAGCTGTGAAATGCACTTTGCCATGGCGCTCTAATTCCTGAATGCATTTTGCCAGCAAGAAGCTATCCTTCCCGCCGCTAATACAGACCATGACATTGTCACCTTCGTTAATCATCTGATAGTCCTGTAAACCTTTGATGAAATTATGCCAGATGTCTTTACGATATGTTTTGATAATGCTTCTTTCTATTTCCTGTGTTTTATTCATGAAAAGTCTCCTTATAGGCGAGGTCGAATGCCTGCTTGAATGCGGCGATATCATCAGCACTGTTAAGATGGGAAATGCTGACACGGACGCTGTTTAAGGCTAAAGCCTTATTATGTGTTAAGGCAAATACAAGCTTGCTTGGCATGTTAGCTGGGCAGCATGACGTCTTAGCTGAAACATAGACTTGATGCTTTTCAAGGCTATCTGCAAATCGTGCATTTGTGATATCGGTAATTGAGAAATTGATAATATGAGGAAGGGAATACTTTGTTGTATTGATATGGACATGCTTATAGCCTTTAATGAAGTTTAAGAGGTCATCATGATAAGCTGTAATTTTCTGTGTTCTTTCATCTTCTTCGTTGAGGGCGAGCGTTAATGCTTTATCAAAAGCGACAACATTAGCGACAACAGGTGTTCCACTACGATAAATTGTCGTGGAACGACCGCCATCAATCTGGGCAATCAAGCCAACATTGCTTCTTTTAATCAATGCTCCTGTACCATTGATGCCATAGAATTTATGTGGCGTTAAGGTAATCAGGTCACATTCTGAATAGTCGATATAACATTTGCCAATAGCCTGAGAAGCATCTACATGCATGAAGGCCTGGGAATGCTCTTTGACATAGTGGGCAAGAGATTCAATATCCTGCCTGATCGCAAGTTCGCTGTCTACGGCAACGATGCTGACAAGAATTGTATCTTCTCTTAACAATTCTTTCAGTTCGTCTTGATCAACGCGACCATCACGATCAAGAGGAATTACTTCTACTTCAAAGCCTTGCTTGGTCAAAGTTGTAACGGAAGCAGTGATTGAATTATGTTCAAGAGAAGAAATAAGAATGTGCTTACCTCTATTCTTATAACGCTCACATACACCTTTTATAGCAAGATTGTTCGCTTCTGTTGCTCCGCTTGTATAAATAATATCATCCTGATCACAACCCATAAGCTTTGCGATATGAGCACTTGCTTCATCAAGCTTATGCTTTGAGGCAAGGCCTAAAGCATGAAATGAGTTGGGATTAGCATAGAATTCTTGTGTTGTTTTATAATATGTATCCAGGACACGTTGGTCAACTGGGGGATTAGCTGCAAAATCAAAATAAGCCATAATGATCATCCTTTCATTCACCATATCTTAACTTGAATGATTTTCGTTGTCAATTCAGCAACTATTTTCCAACACTATTTTGTGTTATGATGTCTTTGGTGATGAAGATGAATGATTTAAGTAAACTAACAACATCAACAAATAGACAGGCTTTATTAGAAAGCATGGGTTTGCATACATTGGAAGATGTCTATATGCATTTGCCCTATCGCTATGATGAAGTTAAGGAAATCTGGCCAGCTAGTGAAGATGGGAAAATATGCGTTGAAGGACATATTATCTCAACACCTAAGATTTTCTTTAAAGGGCGTTTCTCCCGTCTTTCTGTCAAGGTAAAAATAAAGGAAGAAGAATATAATGTTGTCATCTTTAATAGGCATTTCTTAAGGCCCCATCTTACAATGGGCGTTGTTGTAACGATTATGGGCAAGCTTTCTGGCCATGCGATTACAGCTAGTACGATGCTGACGAAGTCGCTAGATGAGATGGGAGGCATTTATCCGATCTATTCCCTAAAAGAAGGGATCACGGATAAACAGTTTCAAAAATATGTCAACAAGGCATTGATGATTTCTTCTGATCATATTGTGGACTTCACGCCTAGTGAATACAAAGAAAAATATCATTATATGAATAAGAAAGATGCCCTCTATGAAGTCCATAATCCAACCCAAAAAGAACGTATTGTAGAAAGCCTGAAATCTTTAAAGTATGAGGAATTCTTAAAATTTCAGTTGACCATGCAATATATTCGCGTGCAAAGAGAAAATGAAGCAGGTGAAGCTAAAGTCTTCAGTCATCAAGATATCAATGCGTTTTTAAAAACACTACCTTACCATCTTACTAAGGATCAGCAGGAGGCAACAAAAGCTATTTTAAGAGATCTTGAAAAGCCAACCATCATGTATCGTTTCTTGCAAGGGGATGTAGGCAGTGGGAAGACGGTTGTCAGTTCAATAGGACTTTATGCCAATTATCTTGCGGGCTATCAGGGAGCCTTGATGGCGCCTACGGAAGTATTGGCCGCTCAGCACTATCGCACCTTGACACAGTTTTTCAAGAATACTGATATCAAGATAGCGTTATTAGTGGGGGCACTTACGCCTAATAAAAAGGAAGAGATTTATCAGGCACTTGCATCGGGTGATATTGATATTGTTGTTGGAACGCATGCGCTCTTTCAGACAAAAGTTCAGTATAAGCGTTTAGGTTTAGTGATTACGGATGAACAGCATCGTTTTGGTGTTAAACAAAGAAAAGCACTAAAGGATAAAGGGAAAGCTGTTGATTTTCTTGTCATGAGTGCAACACCAATACCTCGAACGCTGGCTTTATCCCTTTATGGGGATATGGATGTTTCGACAATTCATTCAATGCCCTCAGGCAGAAAGCCGGTCATTACAAAATATTTTCGGTCTTCAAGCATGAAACCTTTCTTAAAAGAGCTTAAGGATTATCTTGAATCGGGTGGACAGGTCTATGTCATTTGCCCAGCTATCGAGGATAATGAAGACTATCAGATGACATCGGCTATAAAGATTGCTCAGGGGATGGCAAAGTATTTTGAACCACATTACCATGTTGGCTTGTTGCATGGCGCACTTAGTGATCAGGATAAGAATAGCGTTATGGAGAAATTTGCCGCCAATCAAATACAGATCCTTGTCTCGACAACCGTTATCGAAGTGGGCATTGATGTGCATAATGCGAACTTTATGGTTATTTATGATGCTGAACGCTTTGGAATGAGCCAGATTCATCAGTTGCGTGGGCGTGTTGGCAGAGGCAGTAAACAGGGCTATTGTTATTTATTGTCGAAGGCGACAAATGAGGAAGCCATTGAACGTTTGCAGTTCTTAGAGAGCCATAATGATGGCTTTGAGATTTCACGTTATGACTTGGAAACACGTGGTCCAGGGGAAGTCTTAGGATCAAGACAATCGGGTTTGGCGACATTTGTGATTGGTGATGTCTTCAAGGACTTTGATATTCTTGAAATGGCTCGTGATGATGCTGTTGAAATGATTGAAAGCTATTATAAATATGATGAATATCAATCCTATATACAAACAATCATCGAAAACATAAAAAGCGCTAATGATTATATGGATTAGTTATGATATAATGGGCGCAATTGAGGTGATATTATGAGAATTGCGATAGATGCAATGTCAGGTGATTTAGGCAGTGCTCCAGTTGTAGAAGCGTGCCGTCATTTTGCGAATGAACATAAAGATGCAACACTAGTTGTTGTTGGTAAACAGGAAGAATTAGAATCTTTGAAAGATTTAGAGAATGTAGAGATTGTTGGTGCGCGTGATGTTGTCAAGATGACAGATAGTGTCATGTCGGTAAGACGTAAGAAAGAGTCTTCGCTTGTAAAGGCATTGATGATGGCAAGAAATGATGAGGTCGATGGTGTTGTATCATGTGGCTCAACTGGTGCCTACTATACAGCAGCAATGCTTTTTGTCAAAAGAATTGAAGGCGTTTCAAAGAGCTGCTTAATGGCAACCTTGCCTACTTTTAACGGCCAGGGGACATGCTTATTAGATGTTGGGGCAAATGCAGAAAATACAGCTGAACAGCTTGGTGATTTTGCTATCATGGGATCACTTTACTGCAAGAATGTGCGCGATATCGGTAATCCTAAGGTTGCTTTGCTTAATATTGGTGCAGAGCCACACAAGGGTGATGAAATGCATCAGGAGGCTTATAAGCTTTTAAGCGAGATGAAAGAGACTGGAAAGGTGAACTTTGTTGGTAATATAGAAGGCAGAGATATTTTAAAAGGTGATGCTGATGTTATTGTTACTGATGGATTTAGTGGCAATATTGCCTTGAAGTCAACTGAGGGAGCAGCGCTCATTGTCATGAAGGCTGTCAAAGAAGGCCTGATGAGTTCAACAAGAGGCAAGATTGGTGCACTTATCGCCAAACCTGCTATTTATTCTGTTAAAGACAAGTTTGATTATAAGACAGTTGGTGGTGCGCTGATGATGGGCTTTGATCATGCCTTGGTGAAAGCCCATGGGGCAAGTGACGCACAGGCTTTTGAAAGTGCAATGGCTCTGACCTATAAAATGGTTGAAAATCATGTCGTTGATCAGCTAAGAGAGGGACTTAAAGCATGAAAATACTAGATTTCCTGATTCAAGAAAATATACCCTTTACCCATTTAGGTCTTTATAAAGAAGCTTTTACGCATTCTTCCTATGCAAATGAAAAAGGCGGAAAGGACTATGAACGTCTAGAATTCATGGGTGATGCTGTTTTACAGCTTTATGTTTCAGAACATATCTTCAAGAAATTTCCTCAGTATCCTGAAGGACAGCTAACAACTTTGAGAAGTAAGCTTGTTCGTGAAGAATCGTTAGCTCGTTTTGCGAGAGAACTTGGACTTGACCAGCTTATTTATTTGGGTGTTGGTGAGGAGAAGAGTGGGGGCAGAAATAGGGATGCCATTCTTTGCGATATCTATGAATCTTTTGTTGGAGCAATCTATCTTGATTGTGGTAAGGATGAAGTGCTCAAAATATTAGAGCGTACAATCTTTATGCATATAGAAGATGTTAAGCATAATGAAGATATTACTGACTACAAGACAAAGCTTCAGGAACTTATCCAGGCTGATGATCGTAAGTCAGTGACTTATGTCCTAGTGAATGAAACCGGCCCTGCTAATGCACCAGAATTTACAATGAATGTTGTCTTGGATGATACGGTGCTTGGGACAGGGGTAGGAACAAGTAAGAAGCGCGCTGAACAGCATGCTGCTCGTGATGCCTTAAAGAAAATGGCTATGCAGGAAGATCAATAAGATCTTCCTCAGACTGTTGACAATCAAATGATTGTGGACAGTCTTTTTTTGTATGGAGAATAGAAATATCAAGATGATACTTCATATATGGTATAAT
>OCTW011596925.1_pt1 | contig 110516 bp, 127 predicted proteins | sample 1539671 | NCBI WGS metagenome assembly OCTW01 (sample SAMN02144230, study PRJEB22623) | gut metagenome | biome: sheep rumen | host: Ovis aries | place: New Zealand | reverse complement strand
CTCTTGCACCTTGGTCAACTATATTATACGTAGTTCCACTTGGCAATGTAATTGTTTTAATATCTGCCATAGTAGTTATTCCTCCTTTTAATTTGTAGTAAAGATAAGATTTTCTCCGTCAACCAAATATCCTTCATCATCCTCAACGGTTTCAATGTAACATCTTACCTTATTATTCCAAAAATCTTTTTCTGCTGGTGTAACGTGAACATCTGTATTGAAAACATGAGCAGAAAAAGCGTCTCTTAAATCATCATTTACAAAAGGTAAGTCAATACCATATGCAAGTCCATCCCCAACCTTATAGTTCGGAATATTTATTATCTGTCCATCGACCTCTTTTGTTGCATAATCAGAATAAACAATAATTTCACCCTTAAGCGGAATAAAATCGACAGCTTTTTGCCAATTTTCTGTTGTATCTATTTTCATACGAACTCTGCCACTAAACTGAGTTTGAATCATTAAATCACCTCCGTCGCAGACCCGCAATAAAGAATAAAACCATTATTAAGAGCATCTATATAATCAGATAAACCAGTAATCGCCTCGATGGGGTGTTGATTAGGTTTTTCTCTTCCAGTTAATACTGTATGATCAGAAACTCGTGATATAACACCACTTAATGTTCCATTTTGTTTAGTTATAGTCCCACTTATTATTTGATTTTGTTTTGACAATGCTCCAGATAAAACCATCTTAGAATGTCACCTCCTCGGTTATTACAAAATCTGCAGGACCAATAAAAGTGTCAATATGATTATCATTAGGAGTCAACTGAACATCATAAGAATACGTACCATACCGTAAATTTTCTGTATCTTCTGGAAAAATTTCTATATCCACACCATTCTTTTGAACAAGGGCTTCTTCTGTTCTAGTATTTCTTTTTACGGTAAAAGTAACAATATCATCATTTTTTAGTTCATAAGCGCCACCTGCTTCATCAAAAATATCAATATGAAAGCTAGCATAATCCCCTCTTGTTAAGGTGATTGTTGGTCCTTTTACTCCTTCAGTAATTTTAAACATTGTTAGCCCCCTATTTATTAATATCTATTTTTCTTTTATTTCAGGTAATCCCGCAAGTGAAGTTGCAAGTGAATAAATTGCCGCTACTGCTGAAACAGAAGCTATATATTCCCATGGAACCTCAGCCATTGTTGAACCTATTGTTATAAAAGAAATAAAAGTTTGAAAAAAAGTTCTAACAGCACGTATTCCTGCTGCTTTCATCCATTGTACATCCATTTAAAATACCTCTTACACTAAAATAATAAAAAAAAGAGTTCTTATAAAGAACTCTCTATTAATTCTCTACTTACTTTCATAATAGAAAACTCTTTTATTCATCATCGAAAGTAAGTAAAACATTATTAAAATTACTATAAGATTTTAAGAGTTAAGAAAAGACTCCCATTTTTCATTAGACCACTGTTCTGAAAACTCTAAAAAACTTTGAGGTAAATCATAACATTTATATAAATATGCTCTGTAAATATCGGGTTTTTTCTGTACTTCTTTTGCGTAGTCAGCGCGAGCGCCTTCTCTAAATTTATCTAAATCTTGACTAAGTTTTTCTGCTACACCTACTTTCTCTATCATTTTTTTCTTGAGAGATTCAAGCCTTTCCCTATACTCATTTCCATAGGTTAAAAACTCATCCTCTTCTCCATCCCGAATAATTTGAATTAATCGTTTATCAGTAACTACATTATTATTTCGTACATAATGTGCTAATACATATTCAGGACTTTTTACTTTTATTCTATGGTAATTTTTATCTAATACCACATATCCCTCTTCATCCCAGGGAAGTTTTTGAGATACTTCAATTATTTCTTCTAAGCTTTTAAAAGAATAATGAATTGGAATATTAGCTTTTACGTATTCACAATTATTATTTTCATCACCAGTCTCATTATTTATTTCAGAAAGAAAATAAATATCAAATTTTTTATATGGAATTACTACCCTATTATATGGAGAAACCAATTCAAAAAGATAACTACACTCTTTTTTAAAAGACGAAGTAAAATCTTCAAAATTTCTTGAATACTTCTTTATTGCTACCATAAATAAGTCGTAGTAAGTAGGATAAGATCCAACTCCAGTAGAACTCAATCTCGCATCTATATTTCCATTAGTTGCGACTCTCCATTCGTTGTTATAATAAAAAACTTTTATAAGAGAACCGTCAATTTTTTGAGTTATATATGCACTATTCCAATCTATATCCGCTGCATAAGGCTCTGCATAATTAAAAAATTTATTAAAACCTTTACACACACATTTCCAGGTTTTCTTTTCTAAAATAATTCCTCTAGCTTCGCAAACTAATGGAATAGAAAAGTCTGAATTAAGTTGAGAGTATTTAAAGATAACTAAATCATCTATTTCATTTATCTTTAATGAATATGGCGGCCGCTGTAAAATTTCTTTCCAATTTTTATTTTCTTTAATGAATCGCTGGATTGCATACATACTACCACACCTTTCTCATTTTATTTATACATAAAGTATAACAAAATTTTTTGAAAAAGTCAAATTAAATAAATTGTCCAATAATTTGTTTAAAATTAACCATAAAATGATAAGTAAAATTAGAGGCTCCCTCAACAGCAGAAAATTCATCTCTCCAATGACCATACATTTCATCTATATTAGAAGCCGATCTAATCCCCGTGTCTGCTGCACCTATTTTTACATCCACTTTAATCCATCTTTTCATATCTACTGATGCAGTATACATAGCTTGTCCTGCTCCTCTTAAAAAAACTGATAAAGGAAGTTCAACGCCTTCCAATCTTAATGTATGAATTGCTTTTATTCCACTACTAGGAGAAAAATCTGCTCCTCCACCTATAGTATTCCAGTCATCAAAAAGCATATGAGCTACTGCTCCCATCAAACCAGCTTTTAAAGACTCAGATGGACCTCCGTCTCCTGCTCTAAAAGCTCCGGCAGCGGTTTCATATGCTGCTTTTACTACTTGTTCTGCGGCGCCCGCATTACCTCCAGATGCACCAATTAGCCCTGGTGCTGCACTCAATGGCATACTTCCACCACCGCTAAACCCTCTAAAACTTTCAGATAAACTATATGCTTTGCCACTACCATAAACAATAAAATTATTTCCAGTTAATTGTGATAAACGACTATTATAAAAGTCATTTAATCGTCTTCTCATATCTTCAAGACTCGTAGAACCTTCTGTTTCTTCATTAAGTTCTCGAAGAAGATCATCTGCTGTTGTTCCTACATCTACTGGTCTATCAAAAGAATAAATACCCACTGTATCAATCTTAGCAACTTCATTCATCATTACGGTTGTCCCAGCAGTAGTAATAGTACCATGAATATCTCCAAGACCCATTTGATTTAGTATAATACCTACAGCTTCATCTACTGACCCACCTAGTGAGCGCGAGCGTCTACCATTACCTAAATTCAAACCATATTTACTATCTATAAATTTTCTAATCCCACTGTTTCTTTTTCCCATTTTTATTTGAACATCATTTTGTTCAAAAATATTTTTAATTTTCCCAAAGTCTATTTTACTTTTTAAAAAAGATCCAAACATTCTATCAAAATCTTTAATTTGTCTTGAAGCTTCATATACTTCTCTCCAAGTACTTTTATCTCCATATAGTTCGTTTCCAAGTTTAGATTTTGTTTGTGTAAGAAGCGATCTAAAAGCAGCCGAAATTGCACTATCTACCATCTTATCAAAACCAGCATCCCAAGCACTAAAATCATGTGAAGATAAAGCCAATGAATTAACATTTACAAATTCATTAATTCGTCTTGATAGTTCAGTACCTAATTTACTAGTAAACCAAACTGCAATTGTCGGCGCCCGCGCTGCTTTATCTTTTCTACTTAATGCTGCATTAAGTCTATCTACTGCTGCTTTAAACTGTTTTGCGCCCATTCTTAATTCATTAAATTTTGCTACAAAATCTTTTACAGACATTTTAGAAGTATCAATTCCTGCTGCTTCTAATAAAGCCTTTTCTTTTGCTTCCTCTGCATCCGCCAAAGCCATTAATCTTTGTCCAGCTATTTTAAAATCATTTAGACCATCGTCTCCTTCTAATCCTCCGCCACCTAATCTTCCATAATATCCTCTACCTTTGGCAGCGTACTCCGGCCATGGATGGTTTGGAGCTGTTCTTGCAAAGATAATTTTATCTTCAATTTCCATCCTCATTTCTTTTTCCTCCAAAAAAAAGTGGAGCTTTCTTTACGAAAACCCCACGGTATCTATATGAAACGTCTAAAAGACGTATAAAACTACTCATCTAGTAAATCCGCTAGGCACGCAGTTTTACTTCTTTCTGTTTTCTCTAAGTGAATGTAACCAAACAAAGGATTCCCTTTAAGTTTTTCAATCATATTTTCAATTCCTGCAGTTTTTTCAAAAATTTGTTTATCTCTTTGACGTAAATCTGCATCTAACCATAAATTCGATCCTTCGCCAACTCTTCCAAGTAAAAGTTGAATATGTTGTCTTGTTAAGTTTTCTGCTTCAGAGCAAATAATTAAAGAGTTTCTTATATCTCTTCCTCTTAAATGCCCCAGATAAGCAATTTCCACCAATCCTTCTTCAATCAATCGTTCTAGACCAAACTCTCCACCACAGTGGTCAATCAGCGGTCCCGCGGTCCACCACATTTTTTGTAATAAATCTCCTGGTAACGAACCCAGCGGGCTGGTATCCTTCACTTCAATATTATTTCTAACCCATAGTAACTTGTTAAAGTCACCTCTTCTCACTGCGGCAATTCCTGCTTTACATAAAATTCCTGTATTATGAGTAACTAAATAATCATTTGTTAAATAGAGATGTTCGTCATTATCTACCAAAATACAAACCATTTCTACCTTATTATTTAATTTCTTAATATCAGTAACAAAAAGTTGATTATCTTTTTCAATAGAAGAAATCTGTAAATTTTTTGCTAAATCTTTTTTGGTTTTAATTCGGAGTAATTTTTCTTTTTCAATTACTGAAATATGAGTAGCAATTCCATATGTATTTACTGTATTAGTAATATATCCTAGACTATAGTATAGTTGTTGTACATTTTTAATAATTTTATAGTTAGGTGAATAAAAAATAATTTTACCTATATTAGTATCAACTACACCAGCAGAATCAAGCAAACCTTGCAATAAAGAAAATCTCTGTGAAATACTTCCCAGTAAATATTCTTTTGGAATTTCTTCAAAAGTTAAAAATTTATTTATGGTACTGAAAATAAAATCATCTTTAGTATATTCATTTGATCTTAAACGACCATACAAATCTTTATATTGCGTTCCATCAAGAAGAATCCAATTATATTCTTTTCCTGACACCTTCTTATAACCACAATTTAAAACCTTACAAAGTTCTTTTATAATCTCTTCATTTTCACAGAATAATTCATTTTCATTTTGTAGTTCAATACCTTGACCAAATAATAGTCCTACAATATATGGGTCTAAATCAAACTGTTTCTCTGTATATTCAACTGGCTGGCACATAGGAATTTTAAACTTATATTCCCCATTATTATCTTTTAACCCCTCACCAATCATATCTTTGACGGTAAAAGACCTGATAAATCCACCTCTTGTCACACATCCCCAAATGTGTTCATCGTTACAAAAACTATACCTACCATCTGAAAATACAACTTTATAATTTTCTTTCTTTCCCTGTGGAAAAATTTTTAGTACCTTTGTAGGACGCCCTAATCTATCAAAAACTTCATCTCCCACCTTTATTTTACCTAATTTTTTCCAACCTTTAGGAGTAGGAATAGATGTAGTCACTGGCTGCGCCTTTCCACTACCATATCTTCCTGTTAAAAGTTTAACGGGAACTTCTTTATCTTCTACCAAATCAAAAGCTAAACTCTGTTCTGTGTTTTTAGGCTTCCAAATATCCGTATATGAGTCGCCAATTTCGAAGGCGCGCAGCCTACGTATTTTTCCATTTTGATAAATTCCTTTATCAATAACTTCATTTTCTTGTGTGATTATCACATATTCATTCTCCAAAAAATCTTTTAAATTATTATTTGAATAAAAATCAGCTAACTGTTCATTATTTAATTCAATAATCTTATACCCTTTATAATCCAATAGTCAACCTCCTATAGAAGTAAAGTAATATCATCAATTACAGCATGACAAACACCTTTTTCTAAAGCCTCTTTTTTTCGAATATACCATTCACCTGTAATCTTATCTTTTACCTCTTCCTCTGTATATAGAGTTCTTTCAATAATAATAGAAGATAATTCTTCTACCTGATTTTGATATTCTACCACACTTGCAATTACTTGGTCATAATCACCACTAAGTTTTGCTGATCCATTATGAAAGAGAAAACTTGAAGTTGGTAACATATATCTTTTATGACAATGTAAAAACATAAAGGCTGCGGCAGAATAAGCAACCCCCATATTATATCCATAAATAGGAGTGGTGGATAATCGAATCATATCACCTAAGGTTCGATAAACGTCTAAAGAGCCTCCTGGACTAAAGAAAAAAATCTTTATTGGTTTTCTTTTATCGACAGGAACTTCTTTATCCTCTCTATTCCATTCAATGATTTTTCTTCCAATTTCTAAGGTTTCTTCTCCAATTTCATCATCTAACCAAATACATCTGTTATTTAAATCTTGGTAATAACTGAGTAATTCCGGCGCGGGAAGTTGAAGATTTTCCAATCCATTTGGAATCAAAACAAATTCATTCATTATCGTCTCCTTATTTTCACACACTTTAACTTTTTATAAAGTAAAAAAATAAGCTCTTACTCTAAAAGAATAAGAGCCTTTTTATTTACCAATCAAAATTAAAAATAGAATTTAAAAAATCTGGAATATTTTTTGCTGTAGTATTATATTCTCCATAATCATCAAGATAAGAATTTAATTCATTAATATAATCTTCTTTTGCCTTAAGATATGCTTCTTTCTTTTTTTCTATCGCTGCTCCGCGCTTCTCTTTCATCTCTTTTTCTTTCTCTTTTTTAAGTTTTTCTTCCTCATCTCTCTTCTTTTTTTCAGATTCCGCAGCGATACATTCTTTTTCAGTGTCATAAAAATTCTTTGTTAATTCACTATAATATTTCATTTATGCCCTCCTTTTTTTAAAATAAAAATGGTAGGAAAGGGTGGAGTCGAACCACCTACCAGAGTTTTATAAGAACCCCACTCTAACCGTTGAGTTACTTTCCCATGTGGCAGAGACGGTAGGAATCGAACCTACAACTACGGTTTTGGAGACCGCTGTTATCCCATTTAACTACGCCCCCAAAAATAAAATAGGTTATCCTCTATATGTCAAGTATCAAAGGACAGTAATGAAGTCGAATCATTCCACCTAAAGGTATCCACTACCACCGCCCCTTGAAATACGGCATATAGAAGTATTGGTTTTCCTACGTGCGAGCGTGTAGCAGGTAACCAAAAACTGGTAACGTTACTAAAGTTTTCTGTCCTTCTTTAGACTGGTAAAAACTCCTAAAAACATAGCCAGCGGTTAGTTTCGAACTTTTTATGGTGTTAGCTACTCACCAGGGTGCTTTATCCGCTATACATCATCCCTATGTGGCGGAGAGAGTGGGATTCGAACCCACGTACCTTGCGACCTAACGGTTTAGCAAACCGTCCTCTTAACCACTTGAGTACCTCTCCATATTGCTGGATATTGCGAACTTGCCTCCAGCAGGCGGCTCCTTTAATTTCTCCTTGAAGGATGCGGCGCAGTGACATAACTGCGCAGTTGCAATTAACGAGAGCAATATTACTATAGATTTATTTACTCTCGTCAACAGGAGTTCCTTGTACTCTTGGCACATGAACTTGGCAGGCGCTGTTGGATTCGAACCAACGTATGCAGGAGTCAAAGTCCTGTGTGTTCACCGCTTCACCAAACGCCTATGATAATCTTCCTAAAAATTTTTAATAAAAAAAATAACACCGCATTATCTACGGTGTTATCTACCAACACAACAATCATAACACCTAAATAATGCCCTTTAAAAATATCATACAATAGACCTTCGTCTTACTATCTTTTACCTTCAAGCATATTCTGTCATAGAGGAGATGACTGTGAGCCTAGACCCGTCAGCCTATGACTTTTTCACCCCAGGTTTCCCTTATACTCTAAGAGGATTGTTTACCTCCACTTTTCACCCACAATTCACCAAGAACTTAACATATATTATCCTCATAATCCTTGTTAAATCTTTCTAACCTAACTGCATTGCCTTGAGCTACTCAGAGTTGCATACATATGTTATACTTCGTATTTCTACGATCTCACGGCAAAACGGCTTATTGGTATTTCCAAGGTTTGTAACAGTCACCAGCTAATACCTAACTTGGATTCAGCCAACTCTCTTAAAGAAGGCTTCTATTGCGCCGCCCATACGCATACTACAATTACTTGCGATAAAATTAGCACAACGTCTTTACTTTCGGAGTTCATCCTTCCAACTAAGCCTCGCGACTTAGAAGGCGGCCCAGTACGCACAAGTATCCTTATGTTTCCTGCCGAGCACTTTTCGACGTTTCTCAGCCATATCTGCGAGATATGGTTTAGCACTGAGTTATCATATAATATTTTTAAAGAGCATTATTCTCCTTCTAATTCCAGTTTAGGTTTTACCTCCGCGACGTACTCTGGAAAACTGGAGGATTTTGAGGACTTTTATTTAAAAGGAGATGCCATGTTTTGGATGCGGGCACCAGACTCGAACTGGCATATCAAGGTAATGAGCCTTGTGTACTTCCTTTATACGAACCCGCGATATTAAACTGTTTACTTTGCCTTTATTTTCAGTCGCTAGCCACAAAGCCACATATCATCAACTCCCTCATGTCTTTTGGAATGAGATTCCTATTGTCTACAGCTGATGCCGGTGGTAGTTTAACAGTTAAAATCCATGTCTTCGACCCCATATTTCTTATTTAACGTGCTAAATATGTCTCGCACAGAAGAAAGTCAGTATTAACTCAACTTTCTATATATATTATATAAAATTTTTTAGAAAAAATCAAATTTTAATAGTCACCATTTCATATATAAATATTCTACAGGAATATACTTTGCATTTTTATAGATGCAATCTCTTAAAGATTCCAATGCTTCTGTCGCATTGTTTACATTTCCCCATCCATTTTCAGGATTATATTTTTCATATTCTTTAAAATTAAGATGGAGTTCTCGTATTCCTCTTTCAATTCTGTCAATGACTTCAGAACATTTATAATATTTTTCCTGTTCATAATCCCAGTTCATACACATTCTAAACATTAAACTTAAATTATAAGTCGGTGAATTGTATTTTGGCTCATCAATTCGAGCAAAATAATCTACTCCATCATCAGTCGCAATTTTTACAGCAAGTTGTAAACTATAACTCATTATTCTTCTCCTTAATTATATGGATTACTTAAACCAAAATTGTAGCTACCTTTTCCAGAATTTGTTGTGCGGAATAAATTATGTTGACCATTCCCATAATAAAAATAATACCCTGATGGGAGGGTTCTTCCTACGTTGGTTTCGCCATGTTTTTCTTTCCACCAACGAGTCAACACATCCTGCGCCAGCCAAACAAGATCGGTTCCATTATCACTATATCTTTTATTAGAGTGAGCGAATTGACTCTTCGCCCATAAAACTGAAGAAATAGTTTTTCCAAATCTTCCACTATCATATCTATTTAAAACACACCAGCAAATCATTGACATTTCTCGTTTATCCAATCCTCTCGCCTCAGCATACATTGTTCCCGCCAAGGCTACTGCATCAGAATAATGAGCATTAAGAAAATTTTGAAGTTCTACTTCTTGTTTTTTCTGTTCTGACTGTTCAGATACTACTCGTGCTTGTTCTTCAAACCAAATACGAGATGCTTCAACAATAATTGGGTTATTTTCTGATAAACCCATTTCTCTAGCTGTTGTAGCAATTTCATGTGCTTTGTTTTGGTTATCAGTCCATCCGTCAATACCATAACAAGTGACAGACGATAACATAATAAACAATGCTAAAATTAATGATAATCGTTTTTTCATAAAATTTCTCCTATTCCATTTCACTTTGTTCTTGCTCTGAAGTCTCTTTAATTTTCGCAGCGATACCTTTTAGTCTATATACTTCATTTTCTAAATAACAAATTTTTAACCAATACTTAAATTCTTCAAGAAAAATTTTCCCGCTAATTAAATTATTCACAATGCTCTTTTCTCTCCTTTGTTTCTTCCCAGGGTTCTGGCAATGGCATCCATGCATCTACTGTAATGGTATATAAATCACCCGTAACCCATGTGTTCATTATTTCATAGTAATATGCTACGTCAATAACACGATGATTACCTATAATTGTCTTTCGAGTAACCAAGACGCCTTTACTGTTATCAGGCAGCTTCTCCGTCACTGGAATCCACTGCCGCGCGGATGGCCACTGCATAATTGCATTCGTCAATTCATCCCACTCACAAGGCAACAATTCACAATCTGTATTCTCGATTGCATTGATTGCGCCCTGTCTGCTGATAATATCATCATTCATTCTGTTTACATCTCCGTATTTAATTGACTTATCGAGTCCCATTTATTTCTTCCTTTATCGCATCAAGTCCAGACATTAATCTCAATGCGTCTCTTACTTTCATTTCAACTTTAAAGAAATCACAATTCCAGCAATCATCTGGAATCTTTTTATCACACAGTTTCCTAAAGGGTGTTTTTAATTTATAGCATTTATAATTCATTCCTGCCCCGTTATAAGAAACTGAGTAAAATGGTTTTTTCAATTTACTCATCTCCCTTTGTTTTGTAATTAGCTTGCCCCTCTTCGGGGCAGTCTATCATATATTTAGGTGCGAAAGCTGTGCATTCGTAATCCTTACTATTCATTCAGCATCACCTCCCTCATCGTCAACCACCTCACACAAAAGCCAAAATTTTTTTACATTTTCCCGGTGATGCAACACATCATTGCAGCCGTGTTTGGGTGATACATAATACCTATAAAACACGCTGTCTGGATTATTACAGTACCAGTCCAGCAAATGCAAAAGTTTCGTTTCAAAATGTATCTGTTTGCGATAGTAGCAGTCCTTGCACATCTTCATTCTTCTTTCAACTCCATCTTCGCTCCGCAATTGGGACAATAGTTCATTCGTTCTCCGTGTATTGTTGTCATTAGTTGACCGCATCCAGAACATACACATTCGTCGGCTTCGTGATATTGTCTATTGAAAAGCCAACGCTCTTTCCGCTCTGCGGATGACAAAGTTAATAATTCCATCCTTACTTCGGCGCATATCTTCATGGCATCCACCGAGTTGTGCGATTCAGTGACTCTATCGATGACATCTATCGCACCTTGCCTGGTGATTAAATCACCCTCCGTCTCCCAATTTTCTTTTATGTTGTTGCAAATTGATTTATTTATTTCTAACAGCAATTTATCTTTATCTGATATTGGAGTTTCTTCCTCGTCACCACACACATCAAAATATTGATATATTGTTTCGTGGATAATCTTTAGTACCTTTTCTCTTGTCATTTCGTCACCTCATCTTCGCACCGCAGTAGATACAGTACCTCGCATAATAATGCTGTTCTTCTGGAATCCATGACTGACATACGCTACAAGAATACGTGCCGTTGTCATTCCTAATCCACCGCCCTTTTCGCTCCGCGGATGGCAATATCATCACAGCGTCCACCGCAGAATCCAACCACGCATTCGGCTTTTCATGCAAAGCATTTATTGTGTCAATAGCATCCTGTTTGTAAATCAAATCATTCATTCCGTCACCTCATCTTCGCACCGCAGTTCGGGCAGTAGTTATCTTCGCTCAATGTTTCAAGTCCACAAGCCGAGCAACACACACCAACCTTAAACGGATACCCTCCGCTATCCATCTCAACTATATCCACCCATCTGCCCTTCTTTGGTTCCATGAATAGTTCGTGCTTAATGACGTAGTTAATAGCGTTAACCCATCCACTATAATAAGCACTTTTCAATTCTTCGTTTTCGTTCATTCAGCGTCGCCTCTCTTCCTCCAAAAAGGGCAAAAGTCTGTTGGAAAGACCAGTACGTACCATAATTTGCACTCCTTATTAAACGGAAACTGTGGAAGTTTTGCACAATTCTCGCACTTAACCACTGATTCTTCGACTCCGTTTACTTCTGCAATATCTTTTCTACTGACGCTCATTCATCATCACCGCCTTGATAAGGCTTTGGTAACGCCCTCCAGGCTACCACCTTGCCACCGCAAATTTCGTCTTCCATCCATGAGTATTTGAGCCTCATGTCTTTTTCAATGTAGCGGTCTCCTTCCCATTCCCTTGTAACTAATACCCGCCTTCCTATCTTTGGTAGATCCTTAGAGATAGGAATCCATGGCGGCTCTATTTCCACTATTTTCTTTTTTGAATTTAAAACGCAGTTTGAACATTGTTGAATTTCCCATAGCTTATCTCTGATAGCTGGAATATGTCTTGGATCATAGTCAATATCGAAAATTTCATCTTCTGCTATAAGAGTCTCGATTGATTCAAAACATTTATTGCGGAACTTTTCCACTGTCATTCCTGGTATAAACAAACCTTTCATTTTATTATCTCCACCTTCATTTCACACTATTGACAAAAACGTAAACTGAGATCCATTTGAATCTTTCCGCGTCACTTACTGGAAAGAAATCAAGTAAATTTACATCCTCTTCTCCTTCCCACCAATCACTTTTCCAATAGAAATACCCATCAACGTCCACATCGACCATATACAATTCTTTTATTATTACGCCATTGATCTGAATGACCGCAATCATATCTTCGATGGCTGTTATGTGATTCAAAATATAATCACCAATAACGCTATATGCGTCTTCTCCTTTGTTGACACTAACAAGCGTTTTTTCTGCTCCCATCATTATTTTTCTTCCTTATAAACTCCTTTTTCTTTCCAACTTTTTAATAAAAAAGTACAAACCTCTGTGTTTGTCTTATAGGCTTTAACAAGTTTATATGTATATATAATATTAATAATTAATGCAACAATTAATATTACTTGAATAATCATTCTTATTAATCCTATTGTCATTTTATATCTCCTTTTTAAACCTATCCTTCAATACAAACATTTTTCCCCATTTCTCCGAACAGTGCCTCTGGCGACAGCTCTTGACTTATTAATCCACCATAGATAATCGAAAAAGCAGCAATAGTAGTCATCATATCATTTTCAGCAAACCAATCATCTGGCATTTTTTTACTTAAATGAATATAAAATTCACCAACTTTTCTTAAGTGATCTCTTGTCATTTTGTATCTCCTCCCTAAAGAATAATAAAAAAAACTTTCATTAACCAATGAAAGTTCTCACTATGCACTCTCGCTTCACTTAATAAAGATTTTACAGACTTGTGACTGTCAATGGTGCGATTACATAATCAAAATGAGGGGAGAAGTGGAAAGGAAAGGAAAGGATAAAGCACTTCTCCCCTCTATATAATATTTAGATAGCTTACAAAATAAATTACTTTCGATTGGTTTGCTCCCAAACTTTTACATATTCTTCTTCAAATTCTTTTTCAGAAACTCTATCCCAAAAAGTAGGATGATCCCGTTCCCAAAAAAGTAATTCTACTCTCTTATTTAATAAGCGAATAAATTGTTGTGTTTCATTTGATTGTCTAAAATAAGGAATTGGGTATTTTGTATTTTTCCCTACAATTTGAGCATTAAGAACATCTCTACAAAAACGTAGATAATCTGCATAATTAATACCCAGAAGGCGCGCCGGCAGAATATTCCAGCTACCACTCATCTTACCATGCGGAATTTTTTCTACATCCACTCGAAGAATACCATAAGGAGGGTTAACTGGAGATTCATCATAATAAAAAACCTTAATCAATATTCTAACTCCTTCCATAATTCTTCAACTTCAGCATTTTCCTCTTCGGATAAAACGCACACCTCTCCCCAATTATTACTTTTAATTAGGTCAACGTATTCCTTAATATCGAAATCAGGTAAATCCTCTATATGATAAGTTCTTCTCGCTGCGGAAATATCCTTTTTACTTACATAATTAGGGATAATATATTTCTTTACTGTTGAAGGACTTGGGCTACCACCTAATTCTCTACTAACAGCAGAATATGTACCCAATTTCAAGTACAGCTCATTTACCTCTATAATCTTTTCGGGTGTCATTGTTACTCGTGCCATTAGAATCCCCTCTCAACTTCATTTTATATTAAAATTATATCAATTTTTTTAAAAAAAATCAAATTTCCCCTGTTTCTTCCTATTATAATTAATGCGCGCACGCGTGTACGATTTTAATTAATTAATAAAAAAAATCAAATTCTAAATAATATAAAAAAATTTGTACTTTTTCTAAAAAAGTAGTATAATAAATATATATAATAGGAGGAATAGGTTAATGATAATGCAAAATCAATATGAATTATATGATAGAATCGTTGCGGCAACGTATACAAATATTTTTATTGAAAGTGATAATAAAAAGTTCATAATTTTAGATGATTATAATAAAAATTATATAAGTAAAGTCTTTTTTGAGGTAGCAAAAAGCGTATCTGCTTTTACCAATAAAAAAATAATGATAAAAACAAACTTATTTAATTATTTATTATTAAAATTAGGAAAAAGTAGAAAGCAAATTTGCTGGTACAAAAAAGAAGCAGGAACTCCAATTCCAGTTCAAGACATTGGAAATTTTGAAAGCAAAGAATTCCATGTTGAGCCAAGTATTTTTAAAGAAATTTACCAAGCCTATTATTCAAAGGAGGGAATCTATTATGGTAAAAATGTACACTGATGGAGCAGTTTCAAATAATGGTTATGAAAATGCAATGGGTGGGTGTGCATATCTAATTTTAAAAGACGAAGAAATTACCTTTTCTCACGGCTGGGCGCTTCCTCAATCAACTAATAATGAGTGTGAAATGACAGCTATTATAAGAGGATGTCAGCGTATAGAAGAAGAGTATCCTTCAGAGTCAAAAATAGAAGTCTATAGTGATAGTGCTTATTGTATTAATTGTTATAAACAACAATGGTACAAAAAGTGGATGGTAAATGGATGGATTAATTCTAAAAATCAACCAGTAAAAAATAAAGAACTATGGGAGCTACTTATCCCCTTCTTTGAAGATGATCGTTTTACCTTTATAAAAGTAAAGGGTCATTCAAATGATGAGTATAATAATATGGTTGATAAAATGGCAGTAGAAGCAAAATTAATTCAAAATTGGGTAAATAATAGAGAGGATGAAGAATGAAAATAGTATGTATTAATGGCGCGCCGATGGCAGGAAAGGATTTATTTTGTGAATATTGTAAACAAGAAATAAAAGGTTATGTGTCAGTTTTTTCTACAGTAGATTGTGTAAAAGAAATTGCAAAAGAATTGGGTTGGAATGGTCAAAAAACTCCTGAAGATAGAAAATTTTTAAGTGATTTAAAAGATGCACTGACAAATTGGAAAGATATACCTTATAATGATGTCATGAAAAAAATTGACGAATGGAGATATACTTTCAGACAATTTAATTTAGGAACAGATAATGCAGTGGCTTTTGTTCACGTTAGAGAGCCAAAAGAGATAGAAAAATTTGCAAAAAGAGAAAATGCTATTACACTATTATTGAGAAGAGAAGAAGCTGAATGTCTTCCAACAAGTAATCATGCAGATAAAGATATTCTGAATTATAACTATGATTTTGAATTGTGGAATAATGGTTCAAAAGAAAAACTTCGAAGACAAGCAAGACTCTTTTTGGAAGTTATTGGTTTAGAGGTAAAAGAGAAATAAAGGAGATAAAATGAACGGATATATTAAAGATATTGATTGGGTAAATGCAAATAGTATGCTTTATTGGAGCTATCCATCTTCTTATAAGAAAAATAGTAAAGAAGAAATTAGAAATTATATTTTTAGTGGAGATTATTACGGTGCATTAAAAGTAGATGGATACTATCAAAGACTTGTAAAGGATGAAGATGGAAACTGTTTTATGATTGCTCGAAATAAGAACGTAAAAGGTGAGGCAGTGAATAAATATGAGTGGGTTCCACAACTTCATTCATATATGGAGTCACTTCCTAACGGATCAGTTCTTCTTTGTGAAACTTATTTGCCTGGAAACGAAGGAAGCAAAAAAATTACCTCTCTTTTGGGGTGTTTAAAAGATAAATGTATTGCAAGACAAGAAAAGAACCAAAAACTCCATTTCTATATCTTTGATATTTGCGCATGGGATGGAGAAAATATGGTAGATACTCCCGCGCTTGATCGTTTTAATAAATTAAAGACAATTTCTGAAGAATTTATTAATCCTTATGTTGAGTATGCTGAATATTTTAATGGTAGTGAATTGTGGGATAAAATTGGTGAATATTTAGAGAGCGGCCGTGAGGGAGTTGTTATTACACATAAAGATTGCCCCATCTATTTTAAAAGAACTCCTGCAAGAATGAGCATTAAAATTAAAAAAGAAATTAACAAAACAATCGACTGTATTTTTACTGGTCATTACACTCCACCTTCAAGATTATATGAAGGTAAAAGTATTGAAACTTGGCGATATTGGGAAGATGTAAAAACTGGAGAGAAAAAGGAAGGAGATTATTATGCTGATTATGCAAAAGGCGCCGCGATTGAACCAGTAACAAAACCATATTTCCATAACTGGGCAGGAAGTTTAGAAATTGGCTTAGTAAAAGGCGATAAGGTGGTTCCTATTGGTTTCTTAAGTGGTTTAACAGAAGAAATTAAGGCTAATCCTGAACAGTATAAAGGAAGGGTTATTGAAGTAACAGCAATGGAAATCATGGAAGATACTCATGCACTTCGTCATGGAAAATTTGTTCAATTTAGAGATGATTTAACCATTCAAGATGCAACCTGGGAGAAATGTTTTGGTAACGAGTAGCTATGAGGAACGTTTATTAGAAATTTTCAGAAAAGAAAAAATAGAAGTAGAGCGAGAAAAAACCTTTAAAGATTTAAGAAGAAATAAAGGTATTTTTCGTTTTGACTTCTATTTACCAGAATTGAATATTATCGTTGAGATGGATGGCGAATACCACTGGAAACCTATTAGAGGGCGTGAAGCTCTTCTTAAACAGCAAGAAAATGATAGATTAAAAAATTCTTTTTGTTTGGCTTCGGAAATTCCTCTTTATAGAATACCCTATTGGAAATTGAAATTTATTCAAAATTTTGATAATATAATTAAAGATGAATTTAGAGTAAAATCTAAATGGCATAATGATTATTTAACTCCAGAAGTTCCGTAGAGGAAAGAAAGGTAGGATGCTATGGATATGAACCAGGTTTTGAACCGTTCTCAAGAATTAACACGGAAAAGTATTTCTTTATTAGAGGAATGCACTCAGAAAATCAAGGTGCTTACGCAAATTAAAGACACTCAGGCGCAGATTATTAAACTTCAAAGTGAAACAATCGCTTCACTTGAAGAGAAATGTGAGTTATTGCAGAAACTTCTTGAGAAAAGAGGAGAGTTAAATGACCAAGTTAGAAAAAAACAAGGAGTTCATTGAAATACTGGATTTTGTACTTAATAATTGTCCAGCCTATGAACCATCCTGTGAACTTAAAGAATGTTGTGAATGCGATCAAGCGTACGATTATGCTTATTATATGTATAAAGAAAAGATGATTGACCGCATGATTGAAGAAGAACTGAAAAGAGAGATAAATAATAATGGAATTAACAAAAAAGCAGAAGGAAATAGTTGAAGCAAAAGAACCATACATCGTTGTACAGTCTGCCGCGGGAAGCGGAAAAACAAGATGTTTAGTTGAAAGAATTAAATATCTTTTACAGAATGGATATAAAGCTGAAGATATTGTTGCAATTACTTTTACTAACGCTGCGGCTGAAGAAATTATGGAACGTATTGGGCGGCCGCAGGGACTTTTTGTGGGAACAATCCACTCTTTGGCAGCGCATTTTCTACGAGCATATGGTGTGGATACGAGTGAGGCTATTGAACAGGAAAATTTTGATGACCTCTTTGAGTTAGTAAAAAAACATCCTAAATGTATTCATACAGTAAGATATATGCTCATTGATGAAACACAGGATTCACCACCTAATCAGTTTGAATTTATGCTTGATATGATTAAACCTGAGCAGTGGATGATTTTCTTTGATGGTAGACAATGTATTTATAGGTTTAATAATGCAGATCCAGAGTATATTTTTGAATTAATGAATCAATCAGATGTTACTGTATATCAGCTCAATGAGAATTTTAGATGTGGTGGAAATATTCTGAATTTTGCAAAAAGAATTATCCAGCAAGCGGGGTATCAGTACACTGATAACAGTATTACCCGAGCGTTATCAATGGGAGACGTATGGGAAGAAGAGTTGGAGTATTCTTCAGTTGTACAATGGATTAAAATACTGCATGAAAAAGGATACAAATACGGGGATTGGTTTATTTTATGTCGCACTAATAATCAAGTAAAAGATGCTTTATCATATTTACAGGCGGAGAAAATACCAACTGATAATTTTAGACGAGCGGATTTAGATAGAGCAGAATTTATTGAAAGGATGCGGCAAGATAGTGTGAAAGTTTTGACCATCCATCAGGCGAAAGGGTTGGAGAATAGATGTGTTGTTGTTGTTGGCGCGAAGTTTTTTAATTTAGAAGAAAAATGTATTAGTTATGTTGCAGCGACAAGAGCGAAAGAGTTATTGATTTGGACAAGAGGAACGAAGAAGAGAAAGAGAAAAGTTTATAGTTGGGAATAAAAAGAGACCCTCAGTTGAGGGTCTTTATAATATCTATTTATTTTATTCTCCAACTATTTTAGAAGCATATGTACTCCAATTAGTCGCACTTTTATAGGTATCAACCGATTGTGCTGGAACAAAGATTTTACAATCTCCTGGAATCACGGAAAATGTATTTGTGTAAATATTTGGAGGGGTAGTTGAAAGAATATGATATTCGCCCATACTGTAACAATTACTAAACGCCTGTGCGTTTATGCTTGTAACACTTTCTGGAATAGTGATGCTTGTTAAACTCCTACAACCACTAAACGCAGACACCCCTATGCTTGTAACACTTTGTGGAATAGTGATGCTTGTTAAACCACTACAATAATTAAACGCAGCTTGTCCTATGTTTGTAACACCATCTGAAATAATTACACTTGTTAAACCCCTACAATTACCAAACGCCTGTGCGTTTATGCTTGTAACACTTCCTGGAATAGTGATGCTTGTTAAACTCCTACAAGAATCAAACGCATTTTGTCCTATGTTTGTAACACTTCCTGGAATAGTGATGCTTGTTAAACCACTACAAAAATTAAACGCAGATTGTCCTATGCTTGTAACACCCTCTGGAATAGTGATGCTTGTTAAATTGTAACAATTACTAAACGCATTTTGTCCTATGTTTGTAACACTTCCTGGAATAGTGATGCTTGTTAAACCACTACAAGAATCAAACGCAGATTGTCCTATGCTTGTAATACCATCTGGAATAATTACACTTGTTAAACCACTACAATAATTAAACGCAGCTTGTCCTATGTTTGTAACACCCTCTGGAATAGTGATGCTTGTTAATTTGTAACAATTACTAAACGCATTTTGTCCTATACTTGTAATACCCTTTGGAATAGTGATGTTTGTTAAACCACTACAATAATTAAACGCATTAGGACTAATACAATTAATAAAATCACCAACAAATACTTTATCAATACATTTAAAATCATAGATACTTGTTGTTGCAGAATCTTCGTTATTCAACAAACGAGTTTTAGAACTTAATCCACGAATTTCAAACATCCCATCTATTATATTCAGAGTTATAACATATTCACCTTCTGATGCGTAAATATGTTTAAGAGTAGTAAGATCATCTAAAGAAGTACCAACCATAGTATCAATTGCACTTCCGTCTCCCCAATCGACTTCTGCTGTTCCATTTAAATTAATACCTAAATAAGGAGATAATCTTCCAGCATACAACTTAATATGGATTCTAGTTTTTCCATCAGATGTAATATAAGTTTGACCAATGTTCAACATTCTATACTCTTGAACATAAGCCTGTGCATCCTCTAATGACCAGTTCCAACCTTGAGATGTAAGCCCATCATGAGTCGGATTCTCTGGCATCTGCTTTAATGCGAGAAATTCATCGGCAGTGTAGGAGTGTAAAACTTCCCCGTCATAGTCATAGAAATTGACGGTTTTTTCAGCAGTTTTATCTCCGCCACCACTATCTTTTGCAAATTGATCTAACATACTCCCTAATACGTTTCTATTCGTATTTTCTGGAGTTTTTGTTACGTATTCTAAAATTTTTTCTTTATTCATTTATACCTCCCAATTTATTAAAGTAATTTATCACCACATTGAACGGTGCTATCCAGGTTTGGTGGGTTTACCAAATTATTGATTTCAACGTAATCTATGACATCGTCGTTGATCCAAGGATAAACTATCATTTAACACCGCCACTGCTATCGTCACCGCCTGGTGGGATTGTCTGTCCAGCAAACCCATATGATTGTTCCACATTAAACCCCATGACGAAAACGCCTACTTCTATATTCGACTCACCAGTAATATTCACATTATATGATAAAGAAAGGACATCCGATTTGGCTCTCCAAATACGCCCCTCCTCCTCGTCAACTTCTACAGCCGTTAACACCGGCCCGCTTTTTATAAGTGTTATCAGCTCCTCAATGGTCAGTGCCACACCATCCGGCTCTAACGCAAAGCCACGTCCTTCATCAAAGGGCACAAACGTAAAATTCGGAAATTCTTTTAACAACCACGGATCGCTTGCTGGTTGATCCACAAAATAGAGACGGACAGCACCTCCACTACTTTTTGAAAAAGAATCTAACATACTACTCAAAACATTTCTATTCGTATTCTCTGGTGTTTTAGTAGCATAATCTAAAATTGTTTCTTTGTTCATTACTTCCTCCTTTTATTTTATAAAATTAAAACTCCTATAATTAAGTATTTTTTTCTATATTTTCTACAATACTTTAATTAAATTTGCATTTTTTCACTTTTTATAGTATAATAATTATATATAGTAAGGAGGTAAAGATGGAATACAACGCAAATAACATAGAAACGCTATCCTTTCTAGACGCAGTCAGAACGAGGGTTGCTATGTATATGGGAAGTGCAGACAACCAAGGCGTTCTTCAATGCGTACGAGAACTAATCACCAACTCCATAGATGAGGCAACTATGGGATACGGGGATCAAATTATTGTTGAGTTAGATAAAAATAATATGATTACCGTAACAGATAATGCAAGAGGAGTGCCTTTTGGAATTCGTGAAGATGGTAGTGAAGCAATGGAAGCAATCTACACTTTACCGCACACTGGTGGTAAATTTAATGAAAAAGTTTACCAAAATGTTGCGGGAATGAATGGCATTGGCTCCAAAGGTGTGGCGCTCTCATCTTCTTATTTTCAGGCAGATTCTTTTAGAGATGGTAAACACGCAACTTTGATTTTAAAAGAAGGTGTAAAAGAAAGTTTTTCCATAGAAGATTCTAAAGATAAAAATCAACATGGAACAGTTGTTACTTTTATCCCCTCACCTGAAGTATATAATTTAGAACCAATAGAAATTCACTTTGAAGACTTATTAGAAATGTGTAAAAATTGGTCTTATTTAACTAAAGGTGTTGAATTTATACTAATTAATAATTTAACTAATGAAAAAGTAATCTACAAATCTTCAAATGGACTTATAGATTTTTTAAAAGATAATATTACAAAGCCGATCCATAAAACTCCTCTTCATATTACCTTAGAAGAAAATGGAGTGGAATGTGAAATTGCTATGCAGTGGGCGGCCGCCCGAAACGAAAAATGGTTCGTTTTCACAAATGGATTGGCAAATAGTGAAGGTGGTACTTCATTAACGGGAGTAAAAACTTCTTTAACGAACTTCTTCAAAAAGAAATTCAAAGGAATATTCACTCCAGATATAGCAAGAAATGGACTTTATTATGCAATTAGTTGTAAAGTTCCAAATCCTTCTTTTGCTAATCAAACAAAAACAAAAGTAAATAATCCAGAGCTTCGAGGGCTTTGTCAGCGGGCAACCACTCAAATGTTAGAGGATTTTGAAAAACGACATAAAGATGAGTTTGAAAAAATTCTTGACTTACTAACAAAAGAAATGAAAGCTGAAGTTGCTGCAGAAAAAGCAAGAAAGCAAGTTCTTGAAGCATCAAAGGAAATTGAAAAGAATCAAAAGAAAAAAGTTTTTGCTTCTGATAAATTAAAAGACGCTGAATTTTTGGGAGAAAATTCTACTTTATTAATCGTCGAAGGTAATTCTGCTATGGGTGGCATTGCGCAGGCTAGAGATTACACAAAATATGGAATCTTAGCAATTAGAGGTAAAATTATTAATTGTCTTTCTAATCCAGAAGAAAAGATTTTTAAAAACGAAGAAATTAAACTTCTTTTAAGTGCAATGAACATTGTTCCAGGAAAATATAACGCTTCAAAACTGCGCTATGGAAGGATAGCAATCTGCACGGATGCTGATAGTGATGGAAGTCATATCGGTCTTTTGATAATGGCAGCATTAGAATATCTTGCTCCAGAGTTTATTCAAGAAGGACGCTTATGTTGGCTACGTTCTCCTCTTTATATTATTGATAACAAAGGAAAAGAAAGTTATTATTTCACTGATGAAGAATTTAGCAAAGTTAGAAATAAAATCAAAGGAGAAGTGACAAGAGCTAAGGGACTAGGTGAACTCCCTGCAGAAACTGCAAGAGCTTCTATGTTCACCGAAGAATATCAGAGAATGGATGTATTGGAACATGACGAAGAAGCGATTGATTTATTATATAGTCTTATGGGAGTAAACGTAGAGCCAAGACGTGAATTTATTATGGAAAAAGTTGATTTTAGTACAATAAGGGAATAGAAAGGAAAAAACAATGATTATTAGTGTACGTTTTAAAGGAACTTCTACTAAAGTATATGATTATAATACTAATATTGATAATTTAATTATAGATGGATGGTATAATATTGTAGCAGATAATCGTACTTCATATGATAACCCAGTCCAAATTTTAAATTATAAACAAGGAAATAATAAATCTCTTCGAACACTGACTCAAGCAACATTAATCAAAGCTCCCTCAAAACCGCATCCATATAAAAATATTTATATTAATAAGAAAAAAAGAGTGGTTACTGTTGTTTGGAAAGATGGAACGCATACTAAGGTAAAATGTCAAGATGGAGATAATTTTGATTCTGAAAAAGGTATTGCTTTATGTTTTATGAAAAAATATTTTAATAACAGAGGATGTTATAACGACGTTTTTAAAAATATAACTGAAATAGGTGAATAAATGGCTAATTTAAAAACAACAATTAACGAAAGCTTTATTCAGTATTCAGGGGCTGTTCTTCAGTCCCGCGCGCTGGTAGATGTACGAGATGGATTAAAACCTTCCGCAAGACAAATTTTTTATTCAATGCTCACACGGAAATTAACCTATGATAAACCATATAAAAAGACTGCAAATGCTGTAGGTATGGCTATGGCAGATTTCTACATCCATGGAGACAGTTCTTGTGAAGGCATAATTATGCGGGCGGGTCAGAACTTTGCAATGCGATACCCATTAGTTGAAGTAAAGGGCAACGCAGGCTCGCTTATTGAGTCGGGGAATTGGGCGGCAATGAGATATACAGAAAGTCGTCTATCAAAGTTTTCCTCTATTTTGTTTAAAGATATAGATAAAAATACTATTTCGGAATGGAGAGATAACTATGACAATACTAAACAATTTCCAGCTGTTCTTCCCACTAAAGGTTTTTATAATATATGTAACGGTAGCAGTGGTATTGGGATTGGTATGGCTTCATCTATTCCACAGTTCAACTTGAAAGAATTAAATAATGCCTTAATTCATTTAATAGACAATCCTAACTGTAATTTTGAAGAAATTTACTGTGTTCCAGATTTTGCGACAGGAGCGATTTTATATAATGAATCTGAAGTTAAAGAATCTATTAAAAAGGGAACTGGTTTTTCTTGTAAATTAAGAAGTGTAGTTGAATTTGATGAGAAAGATAGATGTTTTATTGTAAAGGAAATACCGTATGGTGTTTATACTAACACAATTTGTGGACAATTAGAAGATATTATTGATAGAGAAGATAATCCTGGGATTGAGCGATTTAATGATTTAACAGGGAAAACTCCTCTAATTAAAATCTATTTAAGTAAAAGAGCTAATCCCGATAAGGTTCTTAAATATTTATATAAAGAAACTTCTCTTCAATATTATTATGGAATTAATTTTACTATGTTGGATCATGGTAAATATCCTAAACTTTTTACTTGGAAAGAGATGCTGGAGGCACATCTTACTCATCAAAAAGAGGTTTATAGACGTGGATTTGAATATGATTTAAAGAAAATTGAAGATAGACTTCATATAGTTGAAGGATTATTAATTTGTCTAGCACAAATTGAAGAAGTAATTCAAACAATTAAATCATCCAACTCTACTTCTGCAGCATCATTAGCACTACAAACTAATTTTTTACTTGATGAAATTCAAGCAAAAGCGGTTTTAGATATGAAATTAAGCCGACTTGCTCATCTCGAAGTAAAAAAACTTGAAGATGAAAAAGAAAAACTTAATAATGATAGACAGGTTATTGTAAATATTTTATCTGATGAAAATCTTTTTAAAGAAGAGCTTAAAAAAGGATATAGAGAAGTAGCGGAAAAATATGGTGATGAACGACGCACTAAAATTTTAAACCTTACTTCTGATGATAATGAGGAACCAATCGAAACAAAATCACTTTTAATTAGTTTTACTAACAATAATAATCTACTCGCTACAGAATCTTCCTCTCTTTATACACAAAGAAGAGGTGGAGTGGGATCAAAACTAAAATTAAGGAAAGGTGAGTTTGTAGTTGATTCTATAAGTTGTCAAAACACTGACACATTACTTTTCTTTACACAAAAGGGACACGTATACTCTTGTGTAGCAGGCGCGCTGACGATAGATGAAAAAACACCTATCGAGGCAGTAACTTCTATAGAAAGCTCTGATAAAACTTGTGCAATAACGGCTTTAACAAAAAAGAAAACTAAAAATTACATTCTTTTTACAACAAAAAATGGAATAATTAAAAAGACGGCATTATCTGAATATAATATTAAGAAATCTAAGACTGGTTTAAAAGCAATCTCATTAGATGCTAATGATGAAATTGTATCAGTAAACTTTATTAATGATGAAGATATTGGTATTCTAACTGAAAAAGGACAATTTTTGTTCTGCTCTACCACAGATGTGCGCGCAATTGGTCGAATTGCAAGAGGGGTAAAAGGTATAAAACTTAATGACAATGATGCAGTAATTGCTTGTCATCCTATTCCAAAAGATACAAAAGAGTTAATTAGTGTCACTAAACAAGGATTAACCAAACGTACCTCAATATCAGAATTTAGCATTCAAGGAAGAGCAACAAAAGGTGGAAAGCTTCAGAAGGTAGAATCAAATGATAACCTTATTGATTTTCTTCCAATTATAAACGAAAGCGAAGTCATTATCGCTGCGACTTCATCTCAAATTAAACTCAAGGTTTCAGAGATTCGTTTATTATCCAAGAATACGCTAGGAACAAAATCTATAAAGATTAACTCAAAAGATTCAGTTCTCAAAATTTTATTATAAAAATAGCGTATTAAAATTTGAAAAAAACAAAAAGATATAATATAATATATATAGAAAGTGAAAAGAAACGCTTTCAAAAAAAATAAGAGCCATCATATGGCGAGATAAAAAAGGAGAAAAAATTATGGCAGACACAATCAAACTAACAGAAAAGAGCAAGGAAGTATTTGAGTATGTAAAGGCTAACGGTGGCCGCGTTTCTATTGATGAACTGGTACAGCACACCGGCAGAACAGCTCGGTCCGTAAATGCAAATGTAACTGACCTTTGTAACGAAAAGAAGGGTCTTTGCATGAGAGAAAAGGTTGACGTAGAAGGTCAGGAAAAACCTGTAACTTATGTATGTCTAACAGAAGCAGGAAAGGCTTTTGAAGCTGAATAATCAGTTACTTCTTTCAAAGGAGCCTACTTTGATAGGCTCCATCTTTGTTGTTTTAGCAAAATGAAAAAAACAAACTGTTAAAAACAACTAAAAAAGTACAAAAAATATGAATAAAAAGGAGAAAAAATAATGCTAAAACAGGCAGAAAACACAGTTCGTATCGAAGGATTACTCTCTGAAATCGACCTCAGATATGGGTCTTTTACAAAGAATGGTGCGCCAATGAATTCTATTGGTGGAGTTATTAAAATTCACGTTAATCAGGAAATTAACGGTGTAATGACTAATTTAGAAGTGCCAGTTCATATGTTTGCTTCTGAATACACAAATGCTGGGGGAAAGAATCCTGCATATCAGAACATTGAAAGAGTAATGAATGAGTATACTTCTATTGCTGCCGCTGGTGGAGAAGCTGGCGCGGATGCAGTAAGAATTACAAATGGTCGAATTACAATGAACGAATATTATGGAAGAGATGGTAGATTCGTTTCTTTCCCAAGAATTACCGCATCTTTCGTTAATAAAATTCGGTCAGATGAAATGAAACCAGGAGCTACTTTTTCTACATCTTTTGTTGTAGCCAACAAAGTCAATGAAACCGCTGCGGATGGGGTTGAGACAGGCAGATTAAAAGTAACAGGTGTACTTCCTCAGTTTGGAGGGAAGGTTGATTTAGTTGATTTTATTGTTGCAAATCCTAATGCGATTAATGCAATCAACCAGTATTGGAATGATAATGAAACTGTTATTGCTAATGGTAGATTAAATTTCTCTTCCAAAACTGAAACTGTAAAAAAAGAAGTAGATTTTGGTGAAGCTCAGGAAACTACTCGTACAATCTCTGTAAGCGAACTGTTAATTACAGGTGGTTCTCAGTCTACTCTTGAAGATGGCGCGGCTTTTGATATTAATGAAATTCAGGCAGCGTTAGTCGAAAGAAAAGCTAGATTAGAAGCTTTAAAAGAAAAAGCAGCAGAAGGTAAAACTAGAACTGCTCCAACAGAGCAGAAAGGTAAATTGGATCTCGGTTTTTAGAAAGGGGGTAAATAAATGGACTTAAAAAATATCCAGCCTCAAACTTTAAATCGGACACTAAGTGGGCGCACATTGCTTCTGGCTGCGCGCCCAAAATTCGGAAAGACAACTTTCTGTGCGGCAAGTCCAAAAACTCTTATTCTTGCTACAGAAAAAGGGTATTCTGCTCAGCCAGGAGCGTATATTCAGGATATTTCTACATGGTCTGATTTTAAATTAGCTTTAAGACAGTTAGCGGATTCAGAAGTTAAGGAAAAATTTGATAATATTGCAGTAGATACTGTAGGATGGGCTTGGGATTTATGCACCCAGTTCATTTGTGCTCGTGCGGGAGTACAAACCATTGGAGATATTGAATGGGGTCGTGGTTATGCAGAAAGAGATACAGAGTTTAAAAATTCTCTTCGTCAGATTACCATGATGGGATATGGATTAATTCTGACTTGCCACATGAAAGAAAGAATTACAGGAGAAGAGGGAAAAGAACAGATTTTTCTTTCTCCAGAATTAGATAAAAGATGTTTACCTATTGTTAATGCTCTTGTGGATATTATTGGAATTGGCTATGAAGAATGGGATGATAAAAAGCAGAGTCATAGATATTTAATCACTCGTTCTACACCAACAATCCAGGCTGGGTCACGGTTCAAATATCTTGCTCCTAAAATTGATTTTACTTATGACGCGGTTGCGGAGGCGGTTAAAAACGCTGTGGACGAAGAAGAAAAACACGGCGCGATTGTAGTAGATACAGTCGATAAACAAATTGAAGAAAAAAAGTCATATGATGAATTGATGGAAGAAGCGAGAGAACTGTGGTCCAAATTAATTGGAACAGACGATCCTAATGGTAATATGCCAAGGGTTATGAAAAAAATTGAAATGATTTTTGGAAGACCTACTAAGCTTTCAGAAGTCACAGAAGATCAATCTGATCTTTTAAATCTGGTTATCTTAGAAATGCAAGATATGTTATAAAAATAACTTTACCTTATCTTTACTTGGGAGAGTAGTTATCTACTCTCCCAATTTGCTTTTTTTAGAAAAAAATGTTATAATATAAATAGAGAAAGTAGGTGAGTTAATGAGTCATGTGGTAAAATGTAGAGTTTGTGGTGTTCGGTTTGATACAGATAAAATAGATGAGCAAGAATGGATTATGCCGGTGCCAAGATATTATTATCATCGAAAATGTTACGAAGATTGGAAAAGTAATAAAAATAATGTAAAAGCAAATAATAAAGAAGAAGACTTTTGGTATGAAAGTTTAGTAGATTATTTGTACAAAGATGTAAAAATGACAATTAATTTTTCAAAGTTAAATAAGCAGTGGAAACTTTTTACATCACCCAATAAAGGAATGACACCAAAAGGAATTTATTTCTCTATGAGATATTATTATGATGTTTTGCATGGGAATCCAGAAAAAGCATTAGGCGGAATAGGTATTGTTAGTAATATATATAAAGAGGCAGCATCATATTGGGTAGATTTAGAGAATAAAAAAGAAGGCACTTTAGAAAAGATTATTGCTCAGATTCATACCAGAGAGGCGCGGCCGGTGGTAAAAATTTCTTCTAAAAAAGAAAAGAAAGAAATTAAGACACGATGGAATTTGGAGGATATTTAATGATTGTAGATAGAACTGTGGTTATGCAGGTTTTGGGATGTTTAATTAAGCATCCTCAATTTTTAAATGAGACAGATAAATATTCTCTTTCTTTGGAAGACTTTTCAATTAGAAGTGATAAGTTTATTTTCGCTGCGATTAGTAATTTATATATTAATGGTGCGAAAAAAATTCAACCAATAGATATAGAAAATTATTTAAGTACAAATAATGTAGCAAAAGAAACTTTTGAAAAGAATAATGGAGTAGAATTTTTACAAGACGCAGAAGAACTGTCTGATGAAAATAATTTTCCATATTACTACAAGAAGTTAAAGAAAATTAACCTCTTAAATAATTTGAAAAAGCAGGGTTTTGATATAAGTGAATTTTATATTGAAAACTTAACTGACCCTCGCGCCCTCGAAGTTAATAGTGGTTTTGAAGAATTAGAAATTTCTGAAATATTAGATAAAATAAAAAGACAATTATTAGAAATTGAAAAAGATTTTATTAAGAATGATACAACAGAGATAAAAAATGCTTTTTATAATATTCAAGAAATAATTGAAAAAGCGGAAGAAAAAACTGATATAGGTTTTCCTCTTCAAGGCGATTATTTTAATGAGGTCTGCGCGGGAGCAAGAAAAGGAGCTTTTGTACTTAGGTCTGGTGGTAGTGGTGTTTCTAAAACTCGTCAAGCGGTGGGGGATGCGTGTTATTTAGCGTTTCCTTTTCGATATGATGAGAAAAAAGATAAATGGGTTCAAGAAGGAAGCAATAAAAAAGTTTTGTTTATTGCAACTGAACAAAATATTAATGAAATTCAAAAAATGATTTTAGCTTATTTAACAGGTTTTAATGAAACAAAATTTCGTTATGGTGGTTTTACAAATAGAGAAACACAAATTATCAAACAGGCATTATATGTTTTAGAAAAATATCAAAATAACTTTCTTATTGTTAGAATGCCGAATCCAACTATTGCTTTAATGAAAAATATTGTTAGAGAAAATGTTTTATTATATGAAATTGAATATGTATTTTATGATTATATTCATATTTCACCATCATTATTAAATGAATTTAAAGGATTCAATTTAAGAAATGATGAAGTTTTACTTTTATTTTCAACTGCATTAAAAGATTTGGCGGTTGAATTAAATGTTTTTGTTATGTCGTCTACACAGCTTAATGCAAAAGGTGATGATAACTCAAATATTAAAAATGAATCCGCATTAGCAGGAAGTAGAGCGATTATAAATAAAGCAGATATTGGAGTTATTATATCTAGACCAACAAAAGAAGAAATTAATTTTTTCCAAGATGTAAACCAAATTACAGATATTCCTAATATGGTTACAGATGTTTATAAAGTAAGAAGTGGCGAATGGAATCAATTGCGAATTTGGAGTAATGTAAATCTTGGAAATTTAAGAAAAGTAGATTTATTTGTAACAGATTCTCGACTTGATCCTATTGAAATTGGTACTTCTTTTAAATATCAGATGGAATGGGATGGAGAATTGTTAGAAGAATATCATAATCTTCAAATAGAATTAGAAAGAATTGAGTGAATAAATGATTGATTATAAAGGTATTATAGACAATTTAAGAGATGAAGATGTAATTCAACTCATGAGGCATTTTGGAGTAGTAGATTATAAAGATACTGAAAATGCAATTATTTTTCCTACTATTTGTCATAATAGCAATCCATCAGAATCTTCTTTAAAATTATATTATTATAAAGATACTCATTTATTTTTTTGTTACACCGAATGCGGCGGACAGTCTATTTTTAAATTGTTGGAGCATATATATGACGCGCGAGGGCAGGAATATGATTGGTATAAGGATGTATATCTACCAATTTTAGATTGTTCTAATTTTAGAAAATTAGAAAGTAGTACATCTTATCATCAATTAAGAGATAACTACAAAAAGAAAAATCGAGAAATTAATTTGCCAAAATTCAATGAAGGTGTACTTAACGTCTTTTTTAAGATTTATCCAGAGCAATGGATTGAAGAAGGTATCTCGAAAGAAACAATGGATAAATATAATATACGTTTTTCTCTTTCTCAAAATAAAATAATAATTCCTCATTACGATGCAGATAATAATTTAGTTGGAATTAGAGGAAGAGCTTTAAATGAATGGGAAATAGAAAATTTAGGCAAGTATATGCCAGTACAAGTAGAAAAAAAATGGTATACTCATAAATTAGGTTTAAATCTTTATGGTTTAAATAAAACAAAAGAAAATATTAAAAAAACTGGAAATGTTTTTATTTTTGAAAGTGAAAAAAGCGTATTAAAATTTGAAGATTTTAATCAGTTAAATTGTTCAGTAGCTGTGTGCGGCAGCGCGCTGAATAAGTTTCAAATTAATTTATTAATTAAAGAATGTAATCCTAGAAATTTTATAATTTGTTTTGATAAGGAAGAAAAACCTGGAGAAGATAAGTATTTTACAAAGTTATATAAAATATGTAAAAAGTATTCTTTATATGGTAATTTTTCTTTTATATATGACGTAGATAATTTATTAGATATGAAAGATAGCCCAGTTGATAAAGGGGAAGAAACTTTTGAAAAATTGTTGAAAAGGAGAGTAATAATTAATGCAGATTAAATTAGTAAATGAAAACTTTCAAAAGAATTATGGAAGCGAGCTGTTAAAAGCGAGAGGAGTAATGGATTTAGATGAATTTCTAACCCCTTCAAAAAAATGTCTTAATGACCCTCTATTATTTGATAATATAACACGGGGCGCGGAATTACTAATGAACACAATAAAAAATAAGGGAAAAATTTTAATTGTGGTAGATAGTGATTGTGATGGCTTCACTTCTGCAGCGATTATGCACCAGTATATTCATTGTATAGATAACTCCATTGAAATTGATTATATTTTACATGAGAATAAACAGCATGGACTTCAAGACCATATTGATAAAATTTTAGATAACCAAGAAAACTATAGTCTTATTATTCTCCCAGACTCAAGTAGTAATGATGGGGTATATCATGATCAGTTAAAAGAAATTAATCTACCTTGTTTAGTTCTTGATCATCATATTACAGACACTCCATTAAGTGATAATGCAATAATTATAAATAACCAACTATCTTCACGATACCCAAATAAAGATTTAACGGGCGCGGGAGTGGTTTATCAATTTTGCAGAGTTTTAGATTCTTTATATGAAGTAGATTTCGCAGATAATTTTATTGATTTAGCTGCATTAGGTATCATTGGCGATATGGGTTCAATGGTTCAAATTGAAAATAGATATATTTCAAAAACTGGATTAGCTAATATTAAAAACTTCTTCTTTAAATCAGTTTTAGATAAACAAAGTTATTCGACAGGAGGAAAGGTTAATCCAATTACAGTGGCTTTCTATGTTGTTCCCTTGATTAATGCGATGATTAGAGTTGGAACTATGGAAGAAAAAGAAAGATTATATATGGCTTTTGTTGATGGTACGAAAAAAATTCCATCCAATAAACGTGGTGCAAAAGGAACATTGGAATATGCTGCGATTGAAAGTGTAAGAGAGTGTACCAATGCAAGAGCAAAACAAAATAGATTATTGGATAATGCAATGGTAAAATTAGAATCCAAAGTATTTAAATATGATTTATTAGAAAATAAAATTCTTTTTATTCGGTTAGAAGATGAAGATGATTTTCCTGCGGAGTTGAATGGATTATGTGCCATGCGGCTGGCAGCAAAATTTAAAAAGCCTACTATTGTAGCCAGGTTAAATGATGAAGGGTATGTTAGAGGAAGTGCGAGAGGTTTGAATCAGAGTGCTTTAGATTCTTTTAAAAATTTCTTAGACGAAAGTAAAATGTTTGAATATACTGCTGGGCATGATAATGCCTTTGGATGCTCTATCCCAGATAAAGATTTATTTAATTTTCATGAGTGGGCTAATAATAAGCTAGCTGATATTGATTTTGGAGAAGGGGTTTACGAAGTAAATTTTGTTCGTTCTGCGGCAGATAAGGATATTCAGGATATAGTTTTTGATTTAGGAAAATATGAAGAATGCTGGGGACAAGATACTCCAGAACCAATAATTTTTATTCACGATTTAAATATCACAAGGGATGATTACCAAATTATGGGTAAAAATTCTGACACATTAAAGATTACTAAATTTGGTATTGCATATATGAAATTTCATGCGAAAGATTTAATTGAAGAACTGGGGCAGTATGATGAAATAAAGATGAACTTAGTAGGGAGAACCAATATAAATAGTTGGATGGGAGTAGAAACTCCGCAAATTTTTATTGATGCATATCAAATAGAAGATAATAAATTTGGATTTTAAACTTGATTTTTTTCTGTATTTATAGTATAATTATTATATAAGATAATGATAAAGAGTTTAAGAAAGGTGGTGATGATAATAATGAAGACTATGATTAAAGAATATCCCGGAAGTCTTCATAATTAGGGAGCCATACACAATTTAGTAATATTCGTTTACGTGACTGTATTATAAAAGAAAATGAATTAATTGATTATGCTATTAAACTTGGACATTCTGGTATAGCAATTACTGATCATGAATGTATTAGTAATTCAATTAAAGTATTAAATTATTATAAAAAAATTAAAAAAGAACACCCAAATTTTAAGGTTGTTTTAGGTAATGAGATTTATTTAACTCGAAATGGTCTTAATAATAATAATTTTGTATCAGGAGTAGATAGATACTTTCATTTTATTTTGTTGGCTAAAGATGCGATTGGTCATCAGCAAATTAGAGAAATATCTACTCGCGCCTGGATGAGAAGTTATATGGCTCGTGGTATGAGAAGAGTTCCAACTTATTATCAAGATTTGATTGATATAATTGGAGCAAACCCAGGTCATGTAATTGGATCAACTGCTTGTTTAGGCGGCGCGCTCCCAACACAATTATTACGTTGGAGAGATACAAAAGATAATGAGTTATATGAAAAAATAAAAATTTGGATTACTCAAATGGATGAAGTTTTTGGTCACGGGAACTTCTTTTTTGAGATGCAACCAAGTTTTAATGAAGAACAAATCTTTGTAAATAAATGGTTAATTGAACATTCAAAAGAGTATGATATTCCATATATTATCACGACTGATAGTCATTATTTAGAAAAAGATGATAGATTTGTTCATAAAGCTTTTCTCAATTCTCAAAACGGAGAAAGAGAAGTAGATGATTTTTATGCTTCAACTTATATGATGAATACAGAAGAATTAGAAAAATATTTTTCTTATTTGTCAAAAGAAGAATTAGAAAAAGCATATAAAACAATCCAAGGGATTTTTGATAGTTGTGAAGATTACGATTTAAATAAATCATTAAAAATCCCGACTTTAACTTGGAATAAAATAGATAATGAAATTACAGAAAAAGAGCTAAATGAATGGTGTCAAAAAATTCCAATGTTTAATGATTTTATAAAATCAGAAGATAAAGGTGACTATTATTTGGTTTATAAAATTATTGATGGAATTAAAAAACATTCGGATTTACAGAATGAAGAAGCATATAATGAAATTAATTCTAATCTTGAAATGATTAAAATTTCTTCAAAAGTAAATAATGCAAGCTGGTCTTCTTATATTTTAAATCTTCAACATATTATTGACGTGTGTTGGGATGCTGGTAGTATTGTAGGACCAGGTAGAGGCTCTGGAGTAGGTTTTATTTTATTATATGTTTTAGATATTACTCAAATTAATCCTTTAAAAGAAAAAACAAAAACTTTTTCATGGCGTTTTCTCAATCCAAATCGTGTATCTGTATTGGATGTAGATTTTGATATTGAAGGCGGGCGGAGAGCAACTGTTTTAAATAAATTTAGAGAAGTATATGGTAATGATAGAGTATCAAATGTTGCAACCTTTGGAACTGAAAAATCAAAGTCAGCAATATTAACTGCTGCGAGAGGATTAGGAATTGATGTTGATATTGCTTCATACATTTCTTCCTTAATTCCATCAGATAGAGGATTAGTGCGTACATTGGATCAATGTATGTACGGTGATAAAGAAAGTGGGTTCACTCCAATTAAGCAATTTGTAATTGAAATGACAGAAAATTATCCTGAACTTTGGACAGTAGCTCGAAAAATTGAAGGATTAGTTAATAGACTGGGCGCGCACGCAGGTGGAGTTATTTTCGTTGATGAACCTTTTACAAATTCCACTGGATTAATGCGGTCGCCAGATGGAACTATTATTACAGCCTTTGATCTTCATGATGATGAAGCGGTAAGTTTAATTAAGTATGACGCATTATCAGTTGAAGCTATGGATAAAATTCATACTTGTCTTGATTTGTTATGTGATAACGGATTAGTAGAACGCAAATCCACTTTGAGAGAAACATATGAATCAGTAGTAGGTATTTATAATCTTGAGCGTGATGACCCGAATATGTGGAAAATGGTTTGGAATCATGAAATTTTTTCATTATTTCAAATGGAGCAGCAAAGTGGAGTTCAGGGGATAGCGTTAGCAAAACCATCTTCTGTAGATGATTTGGCAACTTTAAATTCTGTAATTCGATTAATGGCGCAAGAAAGAGGGGCAGAGCAGCCGCTGAGTAAATTTGCCAGATTTAAAAATAATCCTGAGTTATGGAATGAGGAAATGGAAAAATGGGGATTAACTGAGGAAGAAAAAAGTATTCTGCATAAAGAATTAGATTTATCATATGGTATTTGCGAAAGTCAAGAAGGTTTTATGACACTTGTTCAGATACCAGAATGTGGAGGATTTGATTTAACATGGGCAGATAGATTGCGTAAATCTATCGCAAAAAAGAATCCTGCAGAATATGATAAATTAACTGAAGAATATTATGCGAATATGAGAGAGAAAGGATTAAGTAAAAATTTATGTAGATATGTTTGGCAAGTTTTGGTAGCATATAGTAGAGGATATGGATTTAATAAATCTCATACTCTTGCTTACTCATTAATCGCTCTTCAGGAAATGAATTTGGCTTATCGTTACCCATTAATTTTCTGGAATTGTGCTTGTTTAATTAGTGATAGCGGTGGGATAGAAGAAGATTCAGTAGTGGAAGAAGAGTACATTGAAGATTCGACGTGTTATGACGAAATGGTTGATTTTGGAGCTGAATATGAAGAAAGCGAAGATGATGAGGAAGAAGAAAGTAAAACTGTAAAAAAGAAAAAACAAAAAACTACGAATTATGGAAAGATTGCCACTGCGATTGGAAAAATGAGAATGGCGGGAATTCAAATTGCTCCGCCGGACATTAATAAATCAACTTATACTTTTTCTCCAGACCTTGAACACAATACAATTCGTTATGGATTAAGTGGTATTAGTAAAGTTGGAGATGAAGTTGTAAAAAACATTCTGAGCGCGCGGCCGTATAATTCAGTAGAAGATTTAACCAATAAGGTAAAAATTACAAAGCCTCAAGTTATAAACTTAATTAAAAGTGGGGCGTTTGATTTTCTCGGTGATAGAGAAGAGATAATGAAAAAATACGTTGCATCAATTAGTGACCAAAAGAAAAGAATAACTCTTCAAAATATGAAGATGTTAATTGATTTTGGATTAATTCCTTATGAGTATGACTTACAAAAACGTGTTTATAATTTTAACAAATATGTTAAAAAACAAAAATTAGATAATACTTATTATGGAATAGATAATGTTGGATTATCTTTTTATGAGAAATTTTTTGATTTAGATGATTTAGAATCTTCAGCGGAAACAGAAAGTGGATTCAAAATTAAACAAACGTTCTGGGATAATATTTATAAAAAGCAGATGGATATTATACGTCCTTATGTAAAAGAACATAATGCTGAATTATTGGAAGCTGTTAATAGCCGTTTAATGAAAGATACCTGGGATAAATATTGTTTAGGTAATTTAAGTAAATGGGAAATGGATTCAGTTTCATATTATTCTCATGAACATGAATTAGCGGTAGTGAATGAAGAGAAATATGGTTTTTCAGACTTTTTTAGTCTTAGTGAAGAGCCTGATGTTGATCGTTTTATTAATATAAAAGGAAAAAGAATTCCTTTATTTAAGATTCATCGTATTATCGGTACAGTATTAGATAAAGATAAATCAAGAAAAAGTATCACATTATTAACAAAAACAGGTGTTGTAACGGTTAAAATTTATGGAGCTGTATTCACTTATTATGATAGACAAATTAGTGAGCGCGGAGCCGATGGTAAAAAACACGTAATTGAAAAGAGTATGTTTCAAAGAGGAAATAAACTTATTATTACTGGTATTAGAAGAGAAAATGATTTTCAGGCAAAAAAATATTCTCGGACACCTTGGCATTTGGTGGAAAAAATAACTGAGGTAACAGAAGAAGGGGATATTAAAACATATGCAAGAACAGGTGAAGAATAATGTCAATCGGACTTTATGACGAAGATTTTTTTAAATATCATCAAACAATTCCAAACTTGGAACTAATGAAATTAGCAACTTATTATAAAAGAAAAAGGGAGATAGTGGTATTATCTCCCTCTATTTCACCTGACCGTTATTCTCAATTTTTTCTACGAAAAGATTATTATGATGGAACTTTTCCAAAAGAAATAAGTGAATATCATAATATTCAATATGGTGGTTTAGCTTTTTCTTATAATAAATATCATCCTCTTGCACAAGATATAGAGGCTTGTGATGCGGACTTTAGTATTTATTTGCCGTATAAACATTTATTTGAAGATGAATTAAAAAATAATACTTTAGCTTTTATAACTTTAAAAAATGCTGCACACCTACGACTTTCTCTTGATGAAAAACATATTTCTCCATACTTTATTGACCAAACAAAAAGATTGGGGAGTAGAAATGTTTTATTTTTACATGATTATGATTTAAGTAATGTTGAAGGCGCGCGGGTGGTAATAGAAGAAGGACTTTATAATCTTAAATATGAAAATAAAAATACTAGATTAGCAACAAAATATCCTATTCGCTGTAAAAATTTAAAACAATTTGAAGATTGGCGAAAAATTCAATTATCATCATATGGAAATTTTAGAATAACAACGATTTTAAATGATGAAGATTTTTTCGCTTTGGCAAATTACTCAAAAGAAATTCGTGGACTACATATAATTTATTCCCCTTACCCGTCCTCGTCCACGGCTAACCATTTTTTAGAAGAGGAATTATTACAAATTTTTAGGCAGGTCATCTTTTGTTGTAACAATCATATAAAAATTTTACTTGACGTTAGTGATAATTTTCTACTTACGCAAGAAACCGTAGATTTGATTCGGTTGTTTTCTGCATATAATAATTTTTATCAAAATTATGATATAACAGATGCCTTATATAGATATTGTAGATTATTAAAAACCGAAACCACTACGGGATTTCAAAATGTAATAAAAAAAGAAAAAGCAAAAACTCTTTTCTTTTATGTAGCAGAAAATTATCCTAATTTATTTAAAGAATTCTACGAAAGAAATAAAGTGGAATTAGTAGGAGGAAAATTGATATAATGACAAACCTAGAAATTCATGAGAAAATTAATTTTAATAATAAATTAATTGAAGATATGATGTCTCCAGGACAATTTGTTTTAAACAACACTATAGCAGATCTTTTAAAAGAAAATAGTGAATTACAGAAACAATGTGAGCATCATTTTGTAAATGGTTTTTGCGAATTTTGCTATAAACAGGAGGAGTGATAGATTTGATTACAATTTATTCAACAGGTTGTCCAAGATGTCGTATTCTTTTAAAAAAATTAGAAGGTATGGGAATTACAGAGTATAATTTAATTAATGACATTGAAGAAATGGAACGTCTTGGAATAACTGCTGTGCCAATGATGAAGATTGATGAAGAGCCATTGTTAAATTTTAGTAAGGCTATAGAATGGATTAACAAACAGGGGGAATAAAATGGCAACAATAAATATTAAATTAAATAAAAATTTTACTACTCAATATAATAAAATGCTTGAAACATATGGAGAAGAATTTTCTCATTTAAATGGTTTCGCAGATGAACAACTTTCATATACAGATTTTATTGCAAATTTTATTGATGCGGAAACAGTAGCAGATGCAAGTGTAGATGGGAACGCAAATGTAGGCACAAAAGACATGAGAACACTAATGAATGAAATGCCTAAATCTCATCGTAAACTTCTTGCTTACAATAAAATTTATTATGAAATTAATAAAAAATATGGATTTAAAACAGCAAATGAATGGCTGCGCGCCGAGTGGTCAAAAGCATTATATATGCATGATGCAGATACATCCACATTTTTACATTATTGTTTTGCTTATGATTTAAAAGATTTAGCAGAAAAAGGATTATTCTTTTTACAAAACTTTAATGCTGAACCTCCAAAACATTTGTCTACTTTTATAGATTTTGTAAAAGAGTATATTAGTTTTACTTCAAACCGATCCTCTGGGGCAGTGGGTTTACCCAATCTAATTCCATATATGTATTATTTTTGGAGAGAAGATTGTAAGAATGGCTATGCTACCAAGGATAATGAATACTATGCTCGGCAGCAGATTCAGAGGTTTATTTATGCAGTTAACCAACCATATGTGCGTGATGGAATGCAAAGTGCCTTTACGAATGTTTCAGTATTTGATGAACCATATTTGGAGGCACTCTTTGGAGGCGCGGAGTTCCCAGATGGTAGCTTTATGATTGATTCTATTAGTGAAATAAAAGAATTTCAAAAACTTTTTATGGAAGTTGTAAGTGAAATTCGTTCTCATAATATGTTTACTTTTCCTGTATTATCAATGAGTCTTCTACGAAAAGACCATAAATTTGAAGATGAAGATTTTGCAAAGTGGTGTATTAAACATAATATGAAATGGAATGATTCAAACCTTTTTATTGATGATAGTGTAACCAGTTTAAGTAATTGTTGTAGATTAAAAAGTAATATTGATGATTTAGGCTATTTTAATAGTATTGGTGGCACCGCGCTGAAAGTGGGATCTGTAAAAGTTTCTACTGTAAATCTTGCCAGAATTGCACTTGAACATAAAACTGAACAAGAATATTTAGTAGCATTAAGAGATATAGTTGAATTAGATTGTAAAGCTCTTGATGTAATTAGACATATCATTGAAAGAAATGTTGAAAAAGGGCTACTTCCAAATTTTTCAAAAGGATTAGTTGATTTTGAGCATTTATATAATACAGTTGGTATCATTGGAATTTATGAAACAATGAAAACCTTTGGATACACCAAAGAAGATGATTTTGGTAATGTTTATTATACCGAAGACGCTGACCGTTTTGGAAAAAAGATTTTTGAAGTAATTCATCGTACGAAAGACCAGTTTGCTCTTGATAAAGATTATAAAATTAATCTTGAACAAATTCCTGGAGAGCAGGCAGCAAGCAAAATGATGCAAGCTGATAAACTTCTATATCCTGATACCGCTGTGGATGATCTTCCACTTTATGGAAATCAATTTATCCCTCTTGGTATTAAGACAACTTTTAAAGAAAGAGTTCGTATTGCAAGTTTATTTGATTCCTATTGTAATGGTGGATCAATTGCGCATTTTAATATTGAAACTCCTTTTAAGAATTTTGAGCAAGCTTGGAAATTAACAGAATATATTGCAGACCAGGGACTTACTTATTTTGCTTTTAATACAAAAATTCAAGCCTGTGAAAATAATCATGCTTTTTATGGCAAAGTTTGTCCTATTTGTGGAAAACCAGTAAGTACAGAGTACAGTAGAATTGTTGGCTTTTATACACCAATTAAAACCTGGAGTAAACCTCGTAATGCAGAATATAAAATGAGAGAATGGGAGGATGTTAATAAGCTATGAAATTAGACACTGTACAATTAGGTAGATTAAAAAATATAGTAGACCGACTTGAAAAAGATGGTATTAACCTTTCTGAAGAAATTTCTTTTGAATTCCTTATGGCTAACTGTTTTCCTAGTATTTATGATAATATAAAAGCTGAAATGACTAAAAGATATATTGAGGGGTTTGAAAAAGGATTAAAAAAGGGAAAAGAAAGAAGGAATAAAAATGAAAATACGTGGAATAATTGATGAAGATATTTGTAATTACAAAAAAATCTCAATGTTTTTAATTTTTCCATATTGCTCATTTAAATGTGACAATGAAGCTGGAGAAAAGATTTGTCAAAACTCTTCGTTAGTGAGTACTCCTATTTTAGATATGGATGTAGAAAAAATATGTAAACGATATATTAATAATCCGTTAACTAATGCAGTAGTTTGCGGCGGATTAGAACCTTTTGACTCAAAATTTGAGTTAATTACTTTTATAGATACGTTACGTAGAGTGTATAAATGTAATGATGATATAGTTATTTACACAGGATATACTAAAGAAGAATTAGAAAATACTACTGAGGATGGTTTATCTACGTTATATAAAAATTTATTTAACTTTCCTAATATCATTGTTAAATATGGTAGATATATTCCCAATGATTCTCCTCATTATGATGAAATTTTAGGAGTTGAATTGTCTAGTAGTAATCAATACGCAAGGAGACTAACTAATGAAAATCTCAATTACACCAGATAAAGAAAAACAAAAAGAAATTTTAGAAGCAATAAAAGAAAACGATGGATATTGTTGTTGTCAACTGCAAAAAAATGAAAGAACAAAATGTATCTGTTTAAATTTTTTAGAAGGCTCAGATGAATGGTGTCATTGTGGTTTATATCATAAAATTCCCGATTAAAACTTGAATATTTTTTTCTTTTGTAGTATACTATATATAGAAAATGATATGGTAGAAAGGAAGAAAATGACTAAAAAAGAGAAAAGGTTTTTTAATATAGCAAAAGAAATAAGCTATTTAGGTGACTATCATAGAACTAAAGTGGGCGCAGTTGTAGTAGAAAAAAATCATATTTTATCAACTGGTTTTAACTCAAATAAAACTCGCCCACTGCAGCACAAATATAACTTCTATAGAGATATGACAGATTATGAACATTCTATAGCAAGACAACACGCAGAAGTAGATGCATTATCTCCATTAATTGGCAAAGAAATAGACTGGAGCAGAGTTTCTATTTATGTTTATAGAGAATTAAAAAATGGACAAAAAGGATGTAGTCGTCCTTGCGCGGCCTGTAGTAAATTAATTAGAGATTTAGGAATAAAAGAAATTTTTTATATTAACCAATATGGAGATTATGTGAAGGAGAAAATTCTAAATGATTTTGAGTAATGTAAAAGTTTATGATTTAGAAGAAAGTTTGATAGCAAGTGGATATGCTATGAGAACCGAAACTGAACGAAGATTAAGTAATGATAAGGATATAAAAAGAGGATTAAACTTAGTAAAAGCTTCTTATGGAAATGGGTCTCATGCTCAATGGCTTACAGGAGTAAGAGTTAATTTTGATGTTACCTTTTCAAATAAAGCTTGGGTTGAGGCAGAGAGGTACCGTTTTTTAGAATTTGTTACAAGTCAAAGTACAATGCATAGAATTACTAGGTTTAATTTAAAAGAACAGTGTAATGAATATGTTGATTCAAGAATTATTGATATAGTACAAGAAAAAGTAAATGAGTATAATCGGCTTTCTTCTCTTAAAAAAGACTCTCAAAAAGTTATGGAAGAAAGAAAAAAAATGTTGGATAAATTGTATTTAGAAATATTATACAATACTCCTGCGGGGTTTCAATTAACAGCGAGATTAACAACTAATTATAGATGTTTGTTAAATATATATATACAAAGATATAATCACAGACTTCCTGAATGGAGAGAATTTTGTGTTGAATTATTAGAGTTACCATTATTTAAAGAAATAGTTACAGCATATTTTAATGGAGGAGAAAAATGACACGAATCTTAAAACAAACCTTAGAATTTAGGGCAGACAGTGAACCTGAAGCAAAAAAACTTATTGAAGACTACAAAAATAAAGCAGAAAATGATGGTTTTATTTTAACTGCGGCGGGATACACTTATAAAACTAAAAAAGCAAAAGGTGAAATTATCGATGAAGCATATATTGTAAAACTCGTGCAGCAATTTGGAGGGATTTGGGATGAAGAATGATGAAAAAATTACGAAAGAAACAGTAGAAGAAATTGCATCCACATTAGAAGCTCTTGCTACTAATGAAGACACTGCAGAAATGTTAAATGCTATTTTTGAGTTACCAGATGATCAATTTGAATTAATTGCGCCAGGGTTATTAGAAAGTTTTGCAATGTCAATTAATAATGCTAATGCAAGAGTGGCATTAGTTCAGAGTATAAATAAAGATGGATATACTTCCGAAGATATAAATGAAGCTTTCAATGAAGCCATAGAAGCCATTAACAACTTAGAAGAATTATCAAATATTAAAAAAGACTTCTTTATTCAAATTATTAATTCTATGTCTAATGCCATTAATGAAACAGAAGGTATTTCAAAAAGAATTATTCGAATTCCAATAGAATTATGTCACGAAAATGCAAGAATTCCACAGTATGCTCATGTGTCAGATAGTGGATTAGATGTTTATGCTTTAGATGATTATATCATTAAACCTGGAGAAACAAAACTAATTCCAACAGGTATTAAAGTAGCTATCCCACCAGGATATGAAATTCAGGTTCGCCCAAAGAGCGGCCGCTGTCTAAAAACAAAATTACGTGTTGCTAATACACCAGGAACAATTGATGCAGGCTACCGGGATGAAATTGGAGTAATTGTAGAAAATGTAGAACCTCCAATTAAGGATATTCAATATGAACCAATTAATAATCCAAACGGTGGAAGAACAGAGGAACTACGCATCAAAAGCCTTGAATATGGTCAATCTTATTCAATTAATAAAGGCGAAAAGTTCTGTCAATTAGTTCTTTCTGAAGTTCCTAAAATTGATTTCTTTAGAGTAGAAAAAGTAGGTGAAATTGGAGAAGACCGCGGTGGTGGTTTTGGAAGCACTGGTATTTTATAAATGAGTAAAATTAAAATAGAAGATATACAAGAAGAATTAAGTAAAGATGGATGGACGCTTATTTCTACGGAATACAAAAACCTTGATACAGAAATGGTTTTTGAATGTAGTGAAGGACATCGTGTTTATTCTTCTTGGAAAAAATTAAGAACTAGACGAGAGTGTCCAGTTTGTCAAAGAAATGAATTTAAAGATCAAAAAGAAATTTTAGTTCCAAAGAAAAAAGATGAATATAGAGTTTTAGCTTTAGACCAAGCCACTAGAATTAGTGGCTGGAGTCTTTTTTCTAATGGAGAATTATTGCGTTATGGAACTTTTGAAACTCAATTAGATAATGAAATAGCAAGAGATAATACAATAAAAAACTGGCTTATTAGTATGATAAATAATTGGCAACCAGATTTAGTGGCGCTAGAAGGTATACAATATCAAAAGCAAGTTGGAGTAACAACTTTTGAAACGCTCGCGCGCCTTCAAGGTATTTTATTAAATTGCCTTTACGAAGAAGGTATTCAATATGAAATATGTCATACTGCGGCATGGAGAAAACATTGTGGAGTAATCGGTAGAACAAGAGCAGACAAAAAGAAGTCAATGCAAATACTAATTAAGAAATGGTATGATGTTAGCGTATCTAATGATTGCGCCGATGCGATTGGTATTGGAAAATATGCAGTAGACAATTTTAATAAAAAACCTGAAATAGTAAGCTGGGAATAGATAGAGGTATAAATGACAATTCAAGAAGCATTAAATTTTACAAATATGTATTCTGAATTATTTTCTTTAAAGATGCCTTTTAAATTAGCCTTTAAACTTCATAAGATAAATGTAGAAGCACAATCTGCAGCAGAATTTTATAGAGGAAAATTAGAGGCATTAGTTTCAGAATACGCAGAGAAAGATGATGAAGGAAATATAAAAACAACTGAAAATGGTATTTCTCTTAAACCAGAAACTTCAAAAGAATGCCAAGAAAAAATAAAAGAACTTCAATCTGTAGAATGGGAATCAGAAAATTTTGTTTTTACAGAAGAGGAAAATGAGATGCTTAATAATTTTGAATTAACACCGATACAGTGGTCAGCATTGTTTCCTTTCTTTTCTGAATAAAGTAAAAGAACGACTTATTAGTCGTTCTTTTTTTTTATATTATAAACTATTTATCCAAGTATTTAACGAGGTAGTTAAGTCATAAAAATGAGCTTGAGCATAAATTATATCATTTGTATTAACTTTTGCAATACCACTAGACCATTGATTTCTTACAGCATTATATCGGTCTGCTGTAAGTATTCTATCTGTTGAATCGCTTGTGCTCATTAGTGTCTGACTTAAAGTTAAATAGGTAGTATCCCATCCTCGACCCGCGACGGTGCAAGCCTCATAAACTTTATATACTAAATCGTTCCAAACCCTGAAACTAAAATTCGTTGTTGCCTGTTTATTGGTTAATGCGGTATCTGCACTGGTCATTTGCGCTTGAGTAGCAATAGTATCCGTTCGAGTTATTGCATTGTATGTATTTGGTGCAGTCCAAGTCCAAGGATCAATATTAGCCCCACTTGTTCTAACTGTGTATGAACCTAAAGAGTAATAACTATCACCGGTTGGACCGTAGGTTGTTCCAAATTTTATATAGGCATATACCGTATAATCTGTTCCTTTTTTTAATCCAGTAATTTGAATTCCAGTTTTACTAGTGGTGCTTGCGGAGACAGTCCCCGAGTAATTTACAGTTGAACCAGAGGTAGGTATGGCATCTATACTAATAGTTCTTGCAACTGGATAACTAGAAAGACCAGTTAATTGGCAAGTTATACTAGTTTCTGCCACAGCAGTACCCGAAATTGAACCCTGAACATAGGGTACTGTATAAGTACCACTTTTAAGTAAAAATTGTACACTTTTTCCATCAGTATTAACTTGATTATCAAAACGAACATAACAATTATAATATAAAGTAGTCGCAGATGAACCAGTAGAAGGAGGAATTTTCCAGCAGGTATTACTAGTAGAACTAGTACTTGCTGTGATGGTGGCGGAATTACCGTATACATTACTTCCACCTGAAGATGTTGCTAAATCAAAATATATAATTCTTTGATAACCAGAATTAGTAGATAAACCTGTAACACTCCAGTTTACACCAGTTTCTGTATTACTAGCTACAGAAAGAGTTCCTTGTAATGATTGAGTTGTCGCAGAAAACCCACCAAGTCTTTTATATGTGCCACTACCGACTGGATATTCCACATAGCAATAAATATCATAAGTAGTATTAGGCTCTAAACCATCAACTTTTACATTACTTGCTGTATCTCCACTATTAATAGTAACAGGATGAGAACAAGATTGATATTTAGTTCCATTTTTGTAAGCATCTATTGTTACTTTTCTCGAAAGAGAAGAAGATTGTAATTTTACATTAGCAGTAATAGAAGTTTCTCTCTCTCCGCTACTCGCTAAAGTAGCTCGACCATTAGTAACCTGTGTTTTTGCATTATCAGGAGATGGATAAACAGGAAGACCATAAGCCGCAGAGGCCTCTGAGCTATATACATTAATTTCATAAATTTCTCCTGGGGTTAAGCTGGAAAGAGTTATTGATGTACTAGTAGTAAGAGTTGTCTTAGAATAACTTGAACCTGAACCATCAATTCTATACCAAACTTGATTATAACGATAAGTACTATCTACAGTAGTAATACTAACAGTAAGTGTTGTCCCGTAAGTATCATTTTGGTATCCTGAAGAAGGAGCAGTAACACTAAAGCGAGTTGTTGCACTTGCTGTTGTCGATATATTATATCCTTCTGGATTTGTAGCATAAGAGCCACTACCACCATTTAAATAAATAAAACCTTTAATATCATATGATGTACCCGGAGTAAGTCCTGAAACAGTTATATTACCACTAGTAGTAGCATTAGCAGCCATTGTTACCTGATTTTGTGCAACTAGAGTATTAGTTCCTGCCAAATAAGCGTGTATATATATGGTTCTAGTATACGAATAAGCTGAAAATCCATTTATTACGCTAGTAATAGAAGTACCAGTTACGCTTACATTTTCAATTACCATAGCAGTTTTTGCTGTGGTTGAAGCAGTTTGATACCAACCTCCATTGACTTCTACTTCAAGTATAAGATTATAAGTTGTGTTAGGTGCTAAATTAGTTATAGTTTGTGTAGCAGAAGATGAGCTACTACTAGAAGCTGTATAAAGATATGAACTACCTGTTGAATATCCAATTCGATATGTAGTATATGTGCTATTTGCACCTACAGTTACACTTAATTGAGTAGATTTTTCTGCAACAGCAGAAGCTGAAATAGTTCTTGAAGGAACTGCTGTGGTTTTTATACTACTCACGGTACCTGTATATGTTGTACTTCCATTTGTAACATCAATACGTACATAATATGTAGTATTTGCACTTAAATTACTAATATATTTTGTTGAAGATGAGCTTGAGGTATATGTTCCTAAAAGCGTAGAGGGGTTGCTACTTGTTCCATAATAAATTTTATATGTAGTATATGAATGGCTAACAGAATTTACAGCTACTGCTATGGTATTATAAGTACCACTTCGTATTGAAAGTGAGAAGCCTCTTGTTGGTTTAGATGTGGTAAAAGATTTTGTATTACTTTCATAAACATTTACTGAATAGCTATTACTTTGAGTGCTAGAAGTTGATACAATAGCATTATAATAATATGTTGTATTAGGTTCTAATCCACTAATGGTTGCTGAATATGCTGAACTTGAACTATTCCAAGTAGAACTACTGGGAAGATAAGTAGCTGTACCACTTGTGCCTTTTTTATAAACAAAACGCTTATATTTTGTAGCACTTTTATAACTTATACTAAATTTCGCGGAGTTATAACTAATAGAAGACATACTAACAGTAACATTAGTAAAAGCTCGAGTAGTGCTTGCTATATTATAATATTTTTTCTCTCCTGCGGTCCCAACTTGTGCAAAAGCATAAAGAGTTTTTGATCCCGTAATAGAAACAGTGTCAGTATATGTTGGTGTAGTTAAACTGCCCTTACTGTCCTTTGTTGAAGCAGTAGCAGATACGGTAGCATTATGACTAGTGCTTGATATAATACCGGAAATAGAAGTTGCACCATCTGTAAAAGAGGTTGTAGTAATACCAACTCGAGTATAGTTATATGTATTAAATCTGCTCCCTAAAGTGGCAGACCATACAAGAGTTTGTCCATAGTTTTCGGTAATATTAAATGTAGCCATCTATCCACCCTCCTTAACCAAACATCGCGGGGATACCGGTAACCGTAGCGTTTGAAAAATCCCATTTTCCTAAAGCACCCGCAGTTGAATTTGCACCATTTACTCTTAAAATACCAACTGTATAAACATATAAATTAGCATAACCTATCATATCCTGTATTCTAAAAACTTCCCATGAACTACCACTTGAAGGATCTCTTCCTTTTAAAACTAAATCACCATATCCACTACTAGCATCTATTCCCCCTATTGTTAAATAAGAGCCTCTACCTGCGTTGGTAAATTCTCCTCCTGCTACAACTGCACCTTCAACCAAACCACCAGAAACAGTGGGTGAATAAATAGTATCACCACTAATAAAAGTTGAACCAGCAGAAGTATATTGACCTTGAGCTAAAGCATATACAGCATTACTGGAAGTAGCACTAATTGTTTTTTCATATACAGGATCTGTCCATTCATATGTTCCATCCCCTTTTAATTGTTGATAGCAATAAAAATAATATGGATAATCTTCATTATAAGCTGGTATAACTGTACGCCACCCATTAGGTGTTGTGGCTGTGCTAGTTATAGGAGAGGTTCCAGAAGGTTTTGTAGGAGAGGTGGTGTTAGCTTTAGAATACCATAATCGTATGGTTGATTGAATACTTCCTTCTGCTATGGTTTGAGCAGATTCCGCTGCAGTTAAAGCATCTCCAGCATCACTTAGCGCCTGGGTAGCATCAGCTTGAGCACTTGTAACATAACCTTGTGCCTGCGCGCTTAAATTACTCCACTGAATAACACTATTACTATCCAATGTAACATTCCCTTTAATAGTCACATTCCCATTCGTATCAACATGGAAATTGGGTCCATTTACAGCATCTCCACCTGCTTTAACCTCACCATCAGAACCAACATAAAAATTATAATATGGTGGGTCATTTCCATCGGATCCTGTGCGAATACCAATACCTTCAAGCCACCCGTCACCATTCGATGTTAATGCACCGCTGACTTTCGCGGCGGAAAGAGTACCAGAAAATGTACCGTCTTTGGCGACAATAGAGCCATCATCATAAACAATAAATTGATTATTAACATTGATACTTTCTGTTTTTGATATACTAGAAGTCGGAGCAGGAGGACTGATAAAGATAGAGCCATCTCCCCTTACTAAAAATCTGCCATTACCAATATTAATAATATCAGAATTGCGATCACTGTCTTTTACATTAATCTTTAATCCATCCCAAGTTAAAGAAAAATAAGCATCTCTCTTAACTTTAGCTAAACCGGATAAAGAAGGACTTCCACTAGGGGTATCAGGATCCCAATCAGCATCAGCTGTTAATCCATATAACCCATACTGGTCAAACCGTACAAAAGTATTATAATCAACTTGTTGTGTTGAGGGGTTCTGTGCATACGCATTAATTCCTGTACTATTCCATTGGAAAGTTTGTCTTTCTCCGTTAAAAATCCTGATTGAATTTGTATCCAACCGCCCTGCAGTAATTACATCAGCATTAATTCCACTTGCTGTAATACCAGTTTCCCAAGTCTGACCGCCGTCTCTTGTCAATACAATACCATTACTGGTCAACCGCACAATCTCATTTGGATTTCTTGAATTACTAATACTAATTCCAGTATCATCCCAAACTACAGCCTGGTTTAAAGCATTTTGAATAACTAAATTATTATTCTTTAAACTATTCTGCATCAACACTCCATCAAGAATATAATCTTGAGTAATTGCATTGGCGGCGCGCTTGTACTCACCGGTAGAATATTGTAAAGATTGTGTTTCCGCAGCAATCCGCTGGAATAAATCTTCAAATTGTGTTTTGTAATTTTGCACCCTAATAGTATTTTTAGAGGGGTCATCTAAGTTATATGTGACTTCTGAAATAATAATTTCTTCCTTATATGGACGTGCTTTAGAATCCCAGCCGAAGAACTCTGTATCTTCCATATAAGTCTTATCCCCAATACTAAATACATAAGGTTCATATTCTTCAATTTCACTAACTTCAATTACATTAATTGTATATTTAATTTGAGGAAAAGCAGAAGCATATAAAACCATTTGAGCATCAAGATAGTAGATGTCTTCATCATAATAATCTTCGGAAATCCAAGTACCTTCTCTAATATATTTTGCATATTTTTTATAAAATTCCTTTGTTAAAATACGCTTTTGTTCATTATAATTTTTTTCTTGTTCAATTAAATATTCTAATCTTGATTGATATGCTACATATAAATCCTCTAAGTTAGCTAAAATATCATCATAAGTATCTATAACAGCATTATTATATTGCTGTTTAGTTACCAAATCTCTTAAATATTCAAATTTTTCCAATATAGCAGGAGTATAATCTGAATATCCAGTTGCTTCTATATCTTGAACTAATTTTGATAATGCTTCTTGTGCTTCAGAATCTTGGTTTTTTAAAATTAACAAACTATTATTAACATCGTCTATTGAAAACTTTATTTCTGCTTCTTCTGATACAATCTTTGCTAATTTTTTATTAATATCATGTAAGTTAGGTAATAAAGCAATTCCAGTTTTATCAACTGATCCATACAAATCTTTGTTTAATTCTACTTCATCAATCAAACCATGATTAATAAAATACTGAAAATTAAATATCATGTTTTCGCCAGATGGATTCAGCGCTGCTTTCTGAATAGTGCAAGAACCATCCTTGGCAAATTCATTAGAGTTTTGCTCAACAATTAATTTTGTTGTAATATCATCAGAAACAACGTTTCTCACAATAGATTTTAAATTAATTCCATATCTAAAACCAACAAGATTATCTTTTCCAATATATTCCTTAAAAGCCACTTTTTTTGAAGCCTTTCTTTCATATAAACCACTCACAGAATCAGCAGAACTAATTACCCATTTTTCATGATTATAATAATCCTCATCTTGTAATTGATTATCACTAGATGGGATATAATAAGTTTTTCCCTGTTTTCTTTCTGTATCTTGGGTTAATTCATAATAATTTAAAATTGCACCTTGTTCATCATGACCAATGATAAATTTTGCCCAACATTCGAATTTCTCACAAATGGTTTGAATTAAATTAAAGTAATTACTTTTTTCTCCCTCAATCATAGTAATTTTTTCCATTGAGGAAGGATAATAAGGTTCAAAACCATTGTCATTATATTGAATTGCCGCATATACTAAATCATCAGTAGAATTAATTGTATTATCTATTTGGTCTGCTGTAAAGAAATAATATTTTTCTCTAATAATAGTATCTGCAGTTGTCTGTAAATCTGGAATAATAAGATTCCCATCTGCATCTAGTAGCTTCTTAAAACATAAAGCCTTGGCTACACTATATGTTCCATTACCATACAAATAAAAAGTAACATTAGTATAAGTATCCAATAAAGTAGTATAAGAAATACTTCTTTTCACCTTGCCAAATAATGTTAAATAACCGTCTTGATTTACTGTGCCAGGTCCATCAAATTGAATTAATAAATCATTTCCCATACCATCCTCGGTAACTTCTTCTGCATATACTTCCGCACGAACAGCAGAAAGAGTAGGATCATCTGCACTATCCATTTGTAACATCAAAACAAAGGTATCTTCGTCACTAGCCACCATTTCTCTTAACAATTGCCTATTATGAAAAAACCCTGTATTATAACAAGTTTCATTTTTATAATAAGTATTACTAGAAATAAGAGTTTCGGTCGGTCTAACTAATATATATTTTTCTCCATCTTTATAATAAACTCTTTTACCTTCAGCGTGCGCGGCTTCAGCATCAGAAAAAGATTCATAAGCGACCCATCCAGGGGTTAAATTCATTTGAAGAACCATTTGACCATTTAACCCACCAGCAGTAGGTAAATAAGCATTAATTGTGCTACTATAACTTCCCCAACCATTTGTATCTAAAAATGCTTCCGTATTTACCAGTATATTTTGAATTTCAGCTATAGAAGCATATTGAGTTTCTTTATAGCAGTAATACTTCGTATTATTTTTCATATACGAAGTACAATATTTATCTATTTCTGTCAGGTAAATAGTTTCTTGCATATTAAAAACTTTCTTACCAAAATATGAGGACATATTCAACTGCAAAACATCTGGATTTTCTAGTTGCTCTGCGCTGACCCCATAGAAATTAGGTAAGCTACTTGCTTCGTAAGACCAATTTGGACTATTCATTATAAAACCATGATCGTCCAAAGCGTAGTGGTTATCTTCTACAAAAAGAAACTGAATAGGATTTTCTTTATTAACAAAAGTTGAATAGAAAATATAAATAGTAGAATTAGCTGGGATAGTTTTTGTGGTGCCTTCCTCAACAACAACTCCATCATATTCAAAATCTTGTAAACACGTAGCGGTTATTGAATTAGCAATTTTAAATAAATATAGTCCTTCTTTGGTGGTTTGAATAATAGCATCACTGTCATTTTCACCTTCACCAATAGGAGCAACTTCCCAATCACTCTCTGTTAAAATTTTCTCTCCAAGCTGAACCGCGGTTCCCACATTATTTTCTAATTCATTATTCAGTTCAACTTCATAACCGTTTCTTCCTAATTCAGTTAAATAAATATCTTCACAAGTATAACTAAAAATATATTTTTCACTATTTTCTTCTTTTTGCTTAATAACAAATTCATGCCATTCGTTTTTATAAAAAAGTTTAACTCTTCTTTCGTTTACTAACAAATTAACAAAAGGATTCAACTTAAACTTTTCTTCTTCATAATCCCAATATCTAAAAACAATAGAAAAACTCAATGTCTTTTTCCCATTAATTTCCATTTTTAACTCAGGATCGAAGGCGCGAATTGGTGTATCCATAGTATCAGAACCAATAATTGCAATACAATTTTCACTATTCCAAGTATTAATAATTGTATCAGAAGATTGTAGTTCTGTTACAACAATTTTCTCATTTCCGCGCTGAACCAAATAAGAAGTTTCATCTTCCCATAAGGTTATCTTGTAAGGTTTGTTAAACTCCATTACTCCTCCTTAAATATAATAATACTTGTAATCAATACTACCAATCCATTTTTCTGTTTTTGCTGTGGAGAAATCAGTAATAACCATAGGCATTAAAGCTGGCTCTTCCATTGGTTTTATTTTAAAGAAATCACCATCTGTAATATATTTATTATAAATTGTTCCAGTTTGTTCAATAGAAGTAACGCTATCATTACTTCCAAAAGTATATTTAACTCCTTCAATTAAATTTAGTTTTGTATTAATACAAATTCCATTATCTCCAGAAGCTAAAGTAAAATCTTTCACAGTCATCTTACCAAAATAATCACTATTATTTGTTCCCAAAACACATCCAGGAAATTGACCTGACTCAAAATAAAGAAAAATTTTGAAATGAGTATCAATATCTCCTGCATTGTATACTAAAATATTACCTGGTGAAAGATATTGTGTAGTACCACCCTGAGTATACTTAAAATCATAATTATCTATAATATAAGTAGACCCGCCGCTGGATACGGAAGTAGTACTATTTACCATTCTACTGGTATCTTTCCATTCATCTTTATTATTATAAGAAGCATCCCAAATAGGGACTGTACTAGTTGTATACTCATCTAAAAATTTATATCTGCTATTTGAGAAAGGAACATAAGAAATAAAAGAAAGACTTCCTTCTCCTTTATATATACGACCTGATGTATCAGGATTAGAAACACCATATAATTCAATTTTATTCGTTAATGCACGAGATGTTGCTTCCGGCGGCTCACTAAAACAAATATATTTTAAATTTGGCGAACCAATAGTCTTTACTTTATACACTTTATATGGAGATTCATCAAAAATTAAATCATGAATTTTTTTATCTCCAAATAAACTTCTTAATCTTCTAATTTGTTGTTCACTCATATCATCATAAGCAATAGGAATAGCAAATTGCTTTTGAGTATAATAACTTCCAAAGAAAAAAGTACCATCTGCGCCAGGAATCTGAGTAGTTTTATCTTGAATTGTAGGGAATAAATTTTCTGAAAATCTGCTTCCTTCACTCGTTATAATAATTCCTAACTCTGAAGAATGAATACCATCAAATGTAAACCCTATAAAATCTCCTTTTTGCGCACTCATTTCATCTTACCTCCTTAATAAGGGCTTATAGATAGACTTATTTATCTATCTATAAGTACCCTTATCTTTTTTACCATATAATCTTTTTATCTTAAAAGATTAACTCTATTTACATTTCTGTACATACTGTCTTGATAAATAATTTGTTTAACTTTTTCAGCGGCAGCTTCTACATCATAATCATTAGCAATTTGATCAACATTAATATCTACATTAATATAAGTATCACCAACTGTTTGTTGAGTAGATGTAGAGCCTAAGTTGCTAATCATATCACTCAGCCGCAGGAAGGCTTGAGTTTGTCCAGCATTCAGTACATATTCTGGACGGGAAGGCGTACCATCAAGCCAAGCAAGACCTGTTCCTTCAACTAAGCCACCAGTTTTAAATTTTCCGTTCCATTTTCTGAATACGTATTCCCAAGTATCATCTGTTCTATCCGATCTGTACTGGGCAACACTTGGATCAGTAGCAAGTTTATTATCTCTTTGACCTGCATAATAGAAGGCTTGTTTCCATTTGCTATTATTCATAGCTTCTATTGCTAATGCTTTATAATCTTTATTATCTTCATAACCTTTATTATAACCTTTCTGATATTCATCCCAAGCAGTTTGCCAATTATCTCCATAGCCTGCAAATTTTCTGTAAACATATGCAAATGAATCTTGTTCATTATAAGCTTTACCAGTTGCACCAATTTTAGCGTCTCTCTTTTTAGCATAAGCAAAAGCCTCATCAAAACGCCCTCTATCCATTGCTTGTTGCATTAATTCCATATATCCACCAGCAGTTGTCGGTTCAGGTAAATTAGCAATATTTGCTTCATATAATTTTTTAGCTTTTTCTTCAAGTATACTTGTACCATGAGATGCACCTTGGTCTTTTGCGGTACCGTATTCACCACTAGAAGTTCTACTCCCGGTAGCATTTGCATAAGCTGAAGCAGATTGAGAGCCATAAGTTCTTTCAGAATCTCTATTGAGTAAGTGAAGTTTTAAGTCACGATATCCTTCCCACATCGCGGCTTCTTCCCACTTTCCTTCTTTTATTGCTTTATTCATTAATGCTTGGAAATCATATACATATCCAGTTGAGTCTTTTCCTCCTAATATTAAATCTTTGTTTAATCCTTTTTTATTAATCTGTCCTTCTTGATATGCTTCAGAGAAGCCAGTAGTTGCCCAACCTTCTTCAGGATGATCATTAACATAAGCATTTCTTGCTTCTTCAGCTTGTCTAAATTGTTCTGCGCTAGTGGCGTTCATCATTTGTGTCATGTAACCACCGTTATTTAGATTTCTTTCAGAATTTATTAACTCATCCTTTTGGAATTTTTCAGCAACTCTTGTTGCCAATTCACTAATAAATTCATTTCTAGATGGTATAGACTTAGTCCAAAAATCTTCATTCTCAGTAACAAGTAAATCATACAATTTACTATCTTTCATTAAAATACCATCTTTAGTTCCTGCATCAACAATTTCTTCAGCTTTTTTAGCAAAATATCCAATTTTTGTTTGAAAATCTAATATACCTTGTAGCAATTCAACTTGTCTTTCTCTTTGGTCTGCAGCCTCTTCATTTTGTTCTTGCATATTACTCAATGCTTGGTCAACTAAAGCGTCATTAAAATCTTCTCTTTCGTCTCTTATTTCTTTCTCTAGTCGTTTAATAGCAAGAGCATTACCACCAGTTGTATCCATCTTCAAATAAGAAAGACGTCTTTCTTTTTCTGCTAAGTCTTCCTTTTTACGCTCATTATCACGGTCTTGGCGCATTTTGTCTATATTCTTGCTAATTGCTTCATGTAAATCATTTGCAGCATCTGAGATAGCTTGATTTGTTTTTTCTTGTAAATCAATTTGTTTTTGTTCTTGGTCAATTAGTGCTTTTAATACATCATCTTGTAATTCTCTATTTGCTTTCTCTCCACGCTCTCTAATTTCCTGCATATCATCATAAATTTTATCAATCGCATCTTCGGTATCTTGAATTTGGTCTTGAATTTCTTCTAATTTATCGATATACTCTTCAATTTTTTCACCCTGATCTTTATCAGTAACAGCATTAATTTTATCCCAATCTATTTCAATAGTCTGGTCTTTCCAATTATAATGAGCGTATTGATTATAATCTTTATATTTCTCTTCAGTATCTTTGATGTCTTTCTTTCTTTCCTCAAGCATTTGTTCTTGAAGTTTCCTTTGTTGCTCAAGAGAATAAAGTTCAGATTTAGAGATTTGAGCTAATGTTTTTCCAATAGGAATTCTTTCTTTCTGATAACGATTATATTGTTTTTCAAGTTTTTCACGAGTTCGAAGTTCTGCATTGATGTCTTGGGTTAGATTATAAAGGTGGTCAAAAGAGTTTTCCCATTTTTCGGCATCTTCTGCGGCTTTTTGAGTGTTTTTTGCTGTAGTTTTTGATTCAGTTGCATTTTTGTTTTTATTAGAAGCAGAACCTGATGAAGAACTATTAGAAGAGGTAGAATTTGTCGGATAAATAGCAGAACTAGAAGATCCATTTGCACCTGATGAAAATCTTTTACGAGTTATGGATCGTCTATTACCAGACAAAATTTTCTCAGTTTCTTCTGCTGTATAAATTGTATCTCCTTTATTTACATAATCTATAGAGGGTCCTGTAGTACCAGTGATATAATAACCCCCTTTTGCTAACTGGTGAATTTCCGGTCCTTCTTCTCCAGTTAAAAAGATGGAACTATGAGAAGCATTTTTTACGCCTTTTGCTCCACGACCATTATAACCTGCTTGTCTATAAGGTGCTATTGGTCCTCCAGAAGCCCCAGTATATGCCGTACCAATATAAACAGTGTAACTTCTATTAACTATTGCACTAATTTGACTCGCTACACTTCCCAGTCCATTTATAACGGCATTTAATGCTACGGTTTTTGGTGCATTTCTAATTCCTGATGCTATTGCTGATGTAATAGGTCCACTATTAGGTTGCTCAAGAGTTGGTTGTCCACTAGCACTTTCAATCGTTCGAGTTATTGTTCCTACTAAACCGTTTTCATCAATTCCAATATGAATTTCTATTCCTTCTAAAGCTGACATTATTGCATCTGCATTAACTTTTGCTTCAAGTTCTAACTCTCTGGCTTTAATTGCAGCCTCAGCCTGTTCAACAGGATCACCTTCTAAATCAAATTGTATTGGAATAGTTTCTTCTCTACCAGTGACTTCGGAAAGATAAGTAAGAGATTGAGTTACTCCTTCTTGCGCGCCGTCCGCGAAAGATTGAACTAAATCTTGTTTTAAAGCTTTCTGACCTTCTTCTGGGATTCTTAATTTTTTAGCCATTTTTTCAAAACCAGCTAAATCCAAAACCCCTTTATCATTAAAACCATCTCTAAAATTCTCACCTGCGGTTTTGCCTTCTTTTTTCCAAGTTTTGGTATCATTATCAAAAACTCTTACTGACTCATCTTTATACCCAAAAGCTGACCCTAATTGATCCCAAACGCTTTCTACATCTTTTAAATTACCTGATTCATCATATAAATCAACAAATGAAATTGTTTTTCCATTTTCTTGGAGCATCGCCTTAATTTTATCTGATGATTCTCCATAAAACTTTGCAATAGCATCAATTTCACTTTCATCCATAATAAAAAGATCTTTACCAAAACTAGGAAGATTTTCCCTCGCTCTTTCGATTGCATTTGGAAGTTCTCTTGCGCGTAAATCAAGCATAAGTTCAGGAGATCTAGCTGTTGCATCACTAAGCATGGCTTCTGCCATATTTTTTGTATATCCTGCTCGCTGTAATCCCTTAATAACATCATCAAGAGAGGTACCTGCATCTAAATTAAGCCTTCCATTAGCAACTGAAAATCCTAAATTATTAAGAATATTAGGATCTATCATATTTCCAAAAGCATCTTTGCCTTGTGCAAATTGTTGCCACATGGCGGCCATATTCTCAGTATTTTGACTTAAAACTCCATTTAATTGTTGAATTTTTGAGGTATATTCATCAGCATTTTTAATACCAGCATCCCAGTCTGCACCAAACCAATAATCAAGATAATTACCTATTTGTTGACTACCAGATAATCCAGTATTCATTAACTCTGAAATTGCTTCATTAGAAGATTTAATAAAACCAGCTATTTCACCTTCATTATATCCAGGATCAAAATTAGAAATGCTTTCCATAATTGAAGCAGTGACATCTTCCGATTCATTGTATGCTCCAATTGCAGCAAGAACAGCATTTGTTAATTGGTTCTCTTTTAAAGAACCATCATTTATCATGGTTAATGTTTTTCCTAATGCAGAAGCAGACATACCAGTATTTTTAAGCATCTTATCTAAATTCTTATAATTCTTAGTAAGACCTCTAATATCTGCTCCAGTAATTTCTTCGCCAGCATTTAAAATATCTTTCAAATCTTCTTTCATAGATTCAAAATCTCCAGATTTTAGAAAATAATCCATTTGACTGGCGGCATCATAGGTATCTCCTTGAACCTCTTTCATAGAGTTTGCAATATTTTTAATTTGTTGACTACTAGAATTTGCTGCTTCTCCTAAAGCATAAGCTCCTTCAATGGGATTGGACCAATCAATACTTTGGATCCAATTAGACATTTCAGAAATTTGACTTGCAGTCGCGCCTTCATCTATAGCTTTAATAAAACTCTGCCATCCTGCAGAAATCATATCAATATTTTCTGTTCCTTCAAGAGAATTAAAAATACCATTTGCCATAGACTGAAATTCAAGTCCCATATCTCTAAATTTTTCTTGAGTTATGGTAAAATCTTCTAATAAAGTTTTTGTACCATCTTCTCCAAGTTTAGAAACCAAATTATCTGAGTATTTATTAATTTTCTTTAATGTATCAGAAATATTTTTTGCATAAGCCTCTTGTAATGCAGTTTTATTATCAGCAACTCCTTGAGCAAAAGAGTCAAAACTTTCATACCCTAAAGACTGCATAATACTGTCAGCTTGGTCACCTAAAGCATTTTTTAAAGTAGAAGTTAATCCAGTAACATCTAAGTTTGCGACTTCTTCACCAGTTAAATCTAAAAAATCACCTGAAAATAATCCAGCAAGTTGTCTCTCAGTATTTTCATCTAGTCCTCTTAATTTTTTAGTTAAAACATCGAGATTTTCTGAAATTACATCACTTTGAGACATCGCGGCAATTTCATTAGATAACTCTTTTGTACTTAATTGTGCTTCAGAAACTGATTTAACATCAATATTTTTCATAGCAGCATAAAGAGTTTCTAAATCTTTTTGTGCATTACCAACCATTTCAGTTGAAACGCCATAATCTTCAGCCAGAGTTTTAAAACGTTCACTACTAACATCAGAAATTTCCGATGCAGCAGAAGTTAAAACTTTATCATAACTATCAGAAATCATATTTTCTGAAATACCAGAAAACAATTGGTCACTAAACTTGTAATCTAAGACCTCTTTAGAAGAAGAAGCAGTTAATAATGATTTAGCCAAATTTTTTGTGGTAGCATCTCGCTCAACCATTGCGGCATTATATTCCGCAAAAGAATCTCTTAAATTATATGCTTGCTCAACAGATATATCCATCCTTTGTGCCAGTCTTCGAAGATTGGCATTATCTTTGCTCTTGAAGGTTTTTGCAAAATTCTCTCCAGAAACCAGCTCTTCGATTGAGTCATTCCTTCGTTTAGAAATATATGAAGCAAGACGTTGATTTGTTTCATTTTCTACAGCATTAAATAAATCATTATTCGCACGCCGTCCTTTTAATTTTTCTAACCTTAATTGATTATTAATTAATGCTGCTTGACTATTTTTTACTCCTCTTTCGGCTAAATCTTCTACATAATTCCAACCTTTGTCACTAATAGAAAGTTGACCTTTATCCCCCATCTCTAAATATCGAGAAAGTTTGGGATATTTATTTACTAAATCTAATACTTGTTGATTTGCTTCAACTAAAGCTTTACTCCATTCTTGTGTACCAGTAGTTAAATTTGCTAACCCTTCTTGTAAATCATTATAAGACGCCTTAGTATTTAAAAGTTCATCATAAGCAGACTGTGCCTTATCCGCTTCCTCTCTTGAGCGTTGAACAGCTTTTTCTGTAGATTCTATTTGACCTTCCAAGGAATTAGCTTTAATTCCTTTTACTAATTTATAAGTAAGAAAACCAATAGCTCCTACTGCTGCTGCAATTCCAGCAATCCAAAGCCACCCAGATAAACCAAGTAAACCTGCTGCAGCGATTTTTGCGCCTAATGCGGGAAAAAGATTACCTATAGCAGGAATAATTACACTTAATGAACTAAGTGCTACTCCTGCCGTCATAACCGCGGTTCCCAAGGTATCAAACACTTCCGCAGCCTTAGTGTGTCCCGCTGACTCCAGGGCATTGCCTAATTTTAACATTGCCCCGCCAGCAAAAGTCGCGGCGACGCCAAGTAGTTGAGCCTTTGCTGCAGTTTCTTCCAGAGAATTAAAACTTACTCCCCATTCTTGTTCTAACTCAGCTAATCCTTCTCTTCCTCGTTCACGAAAAGTTTCTAGCGCAACTTCTGCATATCTATTTGAAAATTGTGCAACATCTGGACGATCTCTATTTATAGCAGCTTTTATTTGTTCGGCATTAATGGTAGATCCTTTAAAAAATCCTGAAAGAGCTTTTGAAAGAGATAATTTTTTAGAGGAAGGACTATTTAATCCCTCCTGTACTGTTTCAAAAAGATCATTTTTAAAATTTACCCCTATATTTTTAAAATTAACTAGTTGTTTTCCAGATATTGATTTTATTTTTTCACCTTTTCGTTGAGAAGTTAATATATCAAATAATCCTCTTCCTAACTGAAACGCTCCTATACCAAGACCTAGCTTAGTTACTGTGTTACCTAAATCACCTAACCCGCTGGTTAATTTATTAATAATTTCTAAAAAACCTGTTAAAGCATGAATACCACCTTTAGCTATACTACTATTCATGATACCCATAGCGAACTGATCCCAAGCATTTTTTAGTCGAGCTAATGCTGTTTCCATACTATCTAGAGTTTTTTCAAACTGTTCTTGACCTGCGCCTTCAGCGGAATAAGCTTTATCGACTAATTCTACTGTACGACTATAATTACTCATCATAGCCAAGAAACGAGATTGTTGTCTAGATCCCGCAGCAGTTGTAGCAATATATCTTTGAGTAGCCAAATCAAGAGTGTCCCATTTACTAGCTAATTGTAATAAAACATCATCTAAACCAATACTACCATTCAAAAAATCTTTTAAAGAAATTCCTACATTCTGTAATGCTGTATCAATTTTATTAATATTGATTTCTTCGCCTTCTTCATCAGTTCCTAATAATTGCCCCTGAGAAAATAAACTTTTAACCTCAGAAAAACGAGCAATAATAGTTTTCATTGCTGTACCAGCGGTTTCTGGAGCCTCTCTAGTTGTTTCAATAATCTGAGCTAGAAATGCCGCAGTATTCTCAAATTCCATATTAGCATTGGCAGCAATGGAGGCTGTTTTACTCATAGCAATGGAAAGTTCTTCTGTATCAGATGCAGTTTCTGCAGCTAATTTTGAATAAACATCATTTACTCTTTGAGCAGAAACTTCGTTAATTTCCATATTAAAACCACGAAGCGCAGCGGTCATATAGTCAGTAGCATCGGCGGCATCAATGCCAGCAATACGAGCCATTTTTAATGTTTCATTAGAAACAGCCATGGCTTGATTGGTAGACAAACCTTGTTGATAATACAAAGTGGCAGCCTTATACGCTTCATTAGTTGTAACACCCAGTTCATTAGCCATTTTAGTATATCTGGGTAACTGTTTCCACATATCAGAAACACTAAAATCAGTAACTACTGCTGTTTCTGTCATTGTGGCATCCAATTCTTTAATTGTTTCAAAAGAACTTGTAATTGCACGTCTAAATAATCTTACAGCGCTTTCTACAGATAAAAATGCTGCAATACGAGATTTTATAGCACTGACATCTCTAAATTTTGCATCCGCAGCCTCAACTTCTGCTCCCACTTGATGCATACTATTTTCTAATCCGTCAAAAGCTCCTTTTTGATTATCTACAGTAGATCCAATTTTATTTAAATTATTGAGAAGTTCTTGCGCGCCCTTTGCATTTAATTTATTAATTGCCTCTTGTGCACCATTCGCATTTCTTTCAACATTACTTAAATCTATTCCATCTATACCTTCTAAAGCAGAAAATAAATTATCTAGATTAAGTCGCCCTTCCCCTTCAAGGCTATTTATTGCATCTTGTAATTCTTTTATTTCGGTTTTAAGTCTAGTAATATTAGATTCACTATTTGTTGCAGTGATAGCATTAGTTGTAACTTTAGATAACTTTTGTTGTAATTTATCAACCTCTTGTGTAACAGCGCTATATTCTGATTTTAATTTTTTCATATCATAACCAGTATAATCAGATGCACTTTTTCTTTGTCTTCCACCTTCGGCTCTTCTATTTAATTCTGAATCTAAAAGTTGTCGTTGTTTTAGTAAATCTTCTAGTCTACCTGTTTCTTGCTTATAGGTAGTTTTATCCATGTATTCTTTATGCTTTGATTCAGCTGTAGATAATTCTTTTTGTTTTTTTTCTAAAGTTGATTGTCTATTAGATAACTCATTAGTTATTTGTGCTTGTGCTTCTTTATATTTTTTTAGTGCCGCAGTTGCCTTATCAATATTATTTGTTATTGAAGATGGAAAAAGTTTTTCAAGACTTTTTTGCGGCATATCACTAAGACTTGATATTTCTGTTCTCAGTCGCTGATATAAATGAAGAATTTTTTCTCCGCTTTGATTTAATTTATTAAAATCTGCAGGAGATTTTAAATCTCTCGCTGCGAGAGACTCAAATCTTTTTAACTCATCACTCATATTAGAGAAAATATTACCAATTTTTTTCTCCATATTATCAGGTAGCTTTAATCCTTCAAGCCCCTTTTTCATGTCATTAATAGCACCCTTAATCTGACTCACATTCATTTGAGCATCAAAGGTTACTGAAAAATGATTTCCTGCCATTCTCTCCTCCTTAAAAATAAAAAAATCAGCATTAACAAAGTAATGCTGACTTCACTTATTCCTCATCTATGTCGTCATCAAGGAAGAATATATTCAAAATAGACGTTGATCCTTTTTCTCCTGTAGGTAGCGCCAAACCTCTAAAATCTGCAACTACCGGATTAGCGTTTTTCCCCAATCGCATAGACAAGCCAGACATTAACTTTAATCTTGGAATCTCAATAATTCCAGTCCTAGTCTTACCAGTTATATCATCCTTTACACGCGTTTTTCCTTCTAATCGAAGGAACCCATTTATTAATCCATTACCCAAAGTAACCATATGTGTTTTCTCTGAATAATCATAATAATAGTCTAATAAAACTTCGAGATAAGGGGTTCCTATAATTAAAGTCTGGTCATCTTCTACTTCATAAGAAATCTTCTTTCCAGTAGAAACATCATAAACAAAAAATTGTCCACAGGGAACTTTTGAAAATTTTACCTTTCCTTCCTCATCACTTTCTACAACTTCTCTTCGAGAAATTCTAATAAAATCTTCATCATCTGCTAATAAAATAGTTTGTGAATTGCAAAGCAATCCAAATTGAATTATATTAAAAATTCCTTGTGAGAATCGCAACTCTACACCATTTTTTGTTTCCCAAAAAACTCTGTCCCGATTTTCATATCCGCCTCTTGCAGTAATAAAATCTTTATGTTCAGTTAAACCAAAAATTTGAATTTTATCAAAAAGGCAAATAGTTTCATCTTCTTCAAAAGAATGTCCCGCTATCTCTATAGGATAAGTAGCCTTAAGCCGCACTTCGTACAGTTCTTTTAGTGAAAATTCATTATCCATTTTATGCCCTCCAATAAAAAAGGTGGGTAGCACCTGCCACCCACCTCTTAATGTTTAATTGTTAATTACTGACCCAAGTCAGATGTATTTTTTGTGTCTAAGTAGTGATTATGATAAATCTTAGTATCTGCAGCAGTTGCGGCGCCAGCAGTACCAGCCAGATCGTACTTAACTAACTTCATCATAACACCATCAGCGGGCCGTAGTACCTTCAGATTCATATTGAATACAGAAGGATCGCCTTCAGCTTCTAGTGTAATTGTGTTTTCAGACTGTACTTTAGCCTTTGGAATAATAAACTGGAAGAATTCATCCTTACCAGAAGCTTCAGCTCTAGCAAAAGTATCACCAGTTACATAGTAAGTACCTGGGAAACTTGCAGCAGAAATATCAATTACAGCACCGGAAACCTCTAGGTCGAAAGAACAGAACATAGATCCACCAGCAGTAACTATAGCACCCCACTGAGAAGTAGAAGTAATTTCTGCGCCCATAGCATCATAGAACTTAGGATTAATCTTTAGATACTTAGCACCATTTGGAGCAATATATGCCTGATTCCAACCACTAACAACTGCGGCACTGCCAATGGCAGAAGCCTCATCTGGAATAGCAGACGCACCATCTGCTAAAGCAGTAGGTGTAAACTGTTCAGTTTTCATAATATAAGCATTATTTCCAGTATAAGTACTTACGGTACCGTTACCAAACATAATAGCCATAGATTTAGCAGAGAATAATGCATCTTCTAGAGTAACAGTAATTTCCTTGCCATAATCCCAAGAAATTAGTGCTGCATTACCTTTACCACCACGAGCATCAGTCTCTTCCGCAGTCTGTTCAATAGTAGAAACCTTTAAAGTATCTAGATATAAAACAGGTACCTTAGGAGTACCGTCATTATTCAGGTCATAGAATGTTACGTCTGCAACCTCTTTAATACCATAGCGGTCTAAAATATTCATTTATGGTTTTCCTCCTATTAATCTAGATTTCTAATCCAATATTTCGGTTTTATTTTCTTTGCTTCTGCCCCAGCTTGAATAGTGCGTATATCTATTTCATATTTTTCTTTTTCTTGATAACGCATAATAAGTATATTCGCTGCGACATAACTCATCTCTCCGATATTAAGTGGGGTTATTCCAATTCCCATACAACAAATTGAAGAAAGAAGCGTTTCTAAATTTAATCCTTTTCCAGATTTCATTTTTATTCTATCACGATAGCGCGCGAGTGCCTTCATTCTTTTTATTTTAGGATGTTCATCGGGATTAGGGGGTTCAATAGATTTTTCTCCAATTGATTCTCTTATACTGTTCTGAAAATCAAAAAATTCTTCCTCTTCTAAAAAAACCAATTCAGATAAATCTTTTACCCTTGATAATTCTTCTTCTAAATCTCCAATTAATATCTTTTTTTGCTCATATATAAAAGTTACCTCTTGATGAATAAAAAAGTAAAAAGCGTTTTTTGCAATTCTTTCAAATTCTTTATCATGATAACTATTAGCTAATAAAAATTCAAATGGCGTTGGAATTTCAGACTGTTCTTGATTATCTTTAACTAATTCATCCTCTATATCTTCTTGAGAAATAGTTAACATTTGACGATATTGTGAAAATTCAATATTTCCAACAACATCTTTTATCAAAGGTGGATAAATTAGAAACTTTTGATGAAACTCTTCAGGATAACCCAAGAAAACTCTTTCTTGATTAATCATAAGTTGTTAATCTAAACTGTTGCAAATAACAGCTCATTTCCTCTGATAAAAAGTTTAGTTCAAAATTTCCTCCAGTCATTCTTCCTAATCCATTTATAGTCTTTCCATTTAAACTTTTTTGTACCTCTCCCATAATTGCAAAAGGTCTTAAATTACTATTCTTAATAATCCATTGTGTTAGAGGAACAAAAACTTCTATTTCAATTAAAATATCTCTAAATTCAGTATTTTCTAAATTATTAGTACCTCGCGCAACTCTAATAACAACCATTGAAGTTGCAGTTTCTTTCGGACCCACGCGCGGCACTACTTTAATTAATTTTTCATAAACCTCTTGTCTTTTTTGTTCTTCTGTTAAATGAGGATGTGAAAGGGGATCTTTATCAGTATAATAAAGAAGATTTATTAAATCATTATTAGCCATTAAACGACTTACAAGTTTTTGTAAATTTTCCCCTATCTCTTGACAATTTCTAACTCCCATTAGTTACCCCCTTCAAGCCAATAAAATTCTTCATCAGAATCTTGAGCTGTTTTTTCTGGCGATGGAGTTAAATCATAAAGATAAACTGGGTCAACAGTGACAAACTCAACTCCTGGAGTTGACTGAATATCATAACCGGTAACTCTATATCCTTCTTTTAACGCACCTTCACCTACTTCTAAATAATCATCTTTTCGAATATGTTCATTAGTAGGAATAACAAAGAAACTCAGTTTCAAATTTTCTGTATATCGTGCATCTGACCGTGAGCGGGATTGTAACTCATCTTTCAACATATTGTCTTCTTGTCCATACATATATCCCCATGTTGAATATTCATTTTTGTCACGTCCTGTCCAAGTAAGATAATGTGTCATTTTTAACATAATATATCTATTATATCCACTAGCTTTAATATGTTCTAAATAATAAACCATCCAAGGATTTAATTCGTTATCTTTATCGGGCAACATTAAAATAGTTCCATTAGGAATATTTAAAGACACTCTTGTTAAAAGATAATGAAGTGTTTTAGTTTCATCATATTTATATTTTTCAAAAGTTGCAGGATGAATATCACTATCATATTCAAACTCTATCCTATATACACTTTTAAGCATATAATCTTCAAACTCTCTTTCTCTTTTTTTCTGTGTCCGTTCTTGATAGTTAAGACCATATCTATTCAATCTCATCAAATAAATATCATAATAATTTGAAGAGTTAGCCATTAACATCACCTTTCCCTAATAAATCCATACAATCAAAAATAGTTGTCCGAAAATATTCATATCTTAAATATCGAAGAGAAGCTAATTTATGATAAAGAATATAGTAATTAATAGTTTTTTCTTCTTCAGGAAAACCACTAACCTCAATTATAATTGAATCTAAAAACTTTTCCCATTCTCTACCTTTTTCAAATTCACAAAGTAAACCAAATAATTTACTTTTTAATTTATTATAATAACCTTCTTTCACGGGATTGTCATACATTTTAATTACCTCCCGCTAAATTACTATAAGAATAACTTCTCCCCTTTATTGATCTATAATAAAATCCTTCAAGTCGCGCGGCATGGGTGAGTTCTGCTTCTAGAGTACTTTTCAATTTATCTAATAAATTAGCTTGAGAAAAATCTCTCTCTTCATATAAAGGTTTAACATTTTCCCATGTCATAATAGACCGATTTAACCATTCACATTTCATATATGTAGCTAAGATTTGAATTTCTTCACTGCCTAAATCATTAATAAACCCTTCTTCATCTCTTTCTAAAGAAACTCTAGGAAATTTAAAGTGTGCAATCGCGCCTTCTAAAAGTTGGCGAAGGTCTGTTTCCACTTCTTCTTCCATCCAATCTCCCCATTCATCTTCAAGAGTTTTACTTAAAAAAGCGTCATAAACTGTCCAATAAGGAGTCATTTTATCATTCCCCCTTGTCTTCTCTATTTAATTGTACCGCTCTAATAATATCAATTTCAGTATATTGTTTTAAAATATCTGCTTTTTCCATGTTTGTTAATTCATGTTCAATAGCATAATCTACTAAAGAAAAAATTTGTTCCTTCTTTAAATCTTTAATTTTTTCTCTAAATTCATAAACTGGCATAACTGTTAAATATCTCTCCATATCACTATCAGAAAGAACAACAATATTAACTTTACCAGTTTCTTTTGCTTCTTCAGATTCTAAACCTAAAGCAATTTTTATATCTAAATCATCAATAGTTAAAATACCTTGAGAAAGTAAATATTCCACACTTGGATCATAAATAGCTTGTTGTAATATATCAAAAGCAATAGGCTTTTTCGCACCTTTCTTTTCCCATATTCTCTTCAAATGAAGATCTGGGATATTAATTACAACATAACCTTTAGAAGTGCTTGTCAAAAAAACTTGTTTATTTTCCATTATCTTACTCCTTTTCTCTCAATTTTAATAAAAAGGGGAGTTTCCTCCCCTTATTTGGCAATTTTTTTCAATTAAATACCGTAGGGCTCTCCAACAGTTGGAGTGGTGATACCAGTATTTTGATAAATACCCCAGTTGTGATGTGTCAGAATAGCCGCACCAACTTTCTTATCGAAGTGGATTTCCATGGACCGGTCTTTGTTCTGCCAATCCATTACTCTAGTTGCACCTTCAAGTACAACCTTAACAACTCTTTCTCCACCGGTAGGTAGAACGTAAGCGAGTTGAGGATCAATCCAAACTTTATCATTGTTTTCGTCAACAAAAGATTGACGGAACTGAATGATAGGAGTACCACGGAAGATATTAATATATCCCTGATAGTGAATAGCATCAATATCCTGCGGATGATAAATACCCTGATAGTTAGTACCAACTGGAACAATTGCATCAGGACCCATAGCAGCAACGAATTCTGGTGGAGCAAAAATAGTAGCACCGCCACCATAAGCTCTTACTACGTTGCATAGTCTCTGCATCTGGTCTGCATCCCAGCTACCACTAACCTTATTAGCAGCAGGACGGCCGCTTGCAGTTAAAGCACCCTTTAGAGCCTTCTGAACTTCAAGATAAATAGCATCAGTTAGACCTTCGGTCATGATGTCCATTAGTTCAGCCATATTTTCCGCACCGTCTAGCATTCTATCGAAGTCAACCATGCAGGCGCCACCGATAGCAAATGCAGGAACAGTAAAGGATTCATTGTCTAATCTGAAGGTTTCATAAACACCAGACAGACCAACACGAGTTAAGAACTTCTTAGCCCGTTCTCTACCAATTCTTCTCTTGAATACAACTTGTTCACCATCAGCAACGGTCCGAACTTCTGCGAACATACCCAGAGAATCAACTACCTTTGCAGGAACAACTTCATCAATAGTTTCAGTCATAATCTGATATACAGAATACCGATTCTGCATAAAATCATAATAGTTACCAGCTAATTCTTTTAATCCATCAATAAAAGCATCATTAACATTTTCAACGGAGAAGGTAGCTGGCGCAGTACCTTTAGCAGCATGAAGCGCTAGTTCTTTTAACTGTTCAATAGTCATAGCTGTTTACCTCCTCTTATTATAGTCCGATTACCTGGAACTTCATACCAAACTGTCCATCAGGCATGGTTGGAACGCCAGGGCCATTGATAGCAAGTAGGGTAACACCAGATTGTGGTTTAGTAGCAGAAATTACGATAACGCCGGATGCGTCTACAGAACCATAGAGAGGAGTTGTAGTGATGTCTTCATAAGCTTCAGCAATAACTTCTTCTACAGTTTTAGTCTGTGTAGCAGTAAATTCGGAATCATCATAAGCGATTGTGTTTGTCATAAACTTATCGCCAATAGATAAATACCCTAGTCTTGGATAGAAACCATCATTAATGGTTAGCTTGAAATCCTTTAGAGCATTGGTTCTTTCATCATACATATGTTCGGTTGTGTACACGAGAGCTAGTGGATAGTCCTCGGTACCAGACGCAGGTAATTTAACAACTTTGTTAACATTATCCACGGCAAGAATCATGCCATTTTCGCAAGGAATGGAGGCGAAGTCAGTTTCATCTAGTTTACACTGAGCTTCGATTCTACCATCTCTACGAAAGGCAACCTGATTTAGTTCGAGCTGGCCATAACCGTCGATGACCATTCTTGTAATATTACCAGCCATTTTAGTATGCCTCCATATTTTTATTTTTTATATTTAGATAAAATACCTTCAATTCCTTTTGCAGGAACATCTTTAGGAATTAAGCCTTCATTTTGTTCAGAAAAAGCAGAAAAGTTAGTCTTTTTAAGTTCATAAGCTAATTCTTTATCTAACTCTGTAGCAGTAAACTCATCAATCTTTTCTTTATAAGAATTTAACAATTCTTCTCCTAGTAAGTTAAAATAAGAATCAATAACCTGTTCTTTTTCAGCTAACTCTACACTTTTTTTGAAAGAAATTAGATCAGCATTTTCAGTGGTAAGTGTCTTAATACTTTCCTGTGCTGCTTCTAAATCTGCAGAAAACTGTTCCTTTTCTGAAGTTAAAGTAGAAATAATTTCTGCCTGCTCTTCAATTTTATGTTCAAATTCTGAATTTTTATTATTTAATTCATCTTTTTCAGAGAAAACATTTTCAATTTTTTCGTAAGTTTCGCCATTTAAAGTGCGAATAACATCTAAAGATTGTTTCTCAGATTCAGTAACATCAATTACAAAAACTTTTACTTTTTCCCCAATGGCTACATTATCACTTTTGTCATCTTTAGAATAATATACTCTTTCATATTCACCATTTTCATAGTTATAACAAAGTGCATAATCATCATATACATCTAAAATGGAGTATTCACATAACCAATCTCCTTCTTCTGTATAATTAGGATTAAGTAAAGTCCATAGTAAATTATGTTTTTGAGAATCAGAAAGTTTAAAGTTCATTTCTCGCTGTCCTCCTTTTACTTCTTGTGTCTTTAAGAAATCTTGATACTTTTGATATAAAGATTGATAAAGACTAAAAAACGCAGCCCCTTCAAAACAAGGTTCAACCTTATCCCCTAAAATTTGTAATCCTAAAAAACTTCCAGCGGTATATTTAAAGACTCTGCGCCCTTCGATAAATTCCCATTCACCCTTTATAGACGGAGGGAATAATTCCATAGATTGGCTTTTTCCAAGTATTTCAGAAGCCTCTTTATACAAACTTGTATAAACTAAAACATCTACACAGGCATATACTCTAACATTACCATCTTCGTCTAGATGTTCTTCCCATGTTAAATTAGGATTCTCTGGAACTACACCGTAAATTTGTCCTTGTGAACGTTCTTGACCATGGTCAGTAAAATCATCACCTTCATAAATACCTTTTACTGGTGCATAAGGAATAGTTTCTAATAAAGAATTAGCAAATTCTTGTGTAATAAAACTACCATTACGATTTAATCCAGTATAAAAAATCCTACAGCGCGCTTTTGAAATAGTATCAGAAAAACTTTCTAAATTTCCATAAAATGTAACTGGGAACTCCTTAATATTACTCATTATTTGGGGCCTCCCTGGTCTGGTTATCTAAAGACTGCTCATTAGCCAAAGTTTTAGGTGATTTATCCTCTTCTGCCTTCTTCGGCGCGCCTACTTCACCAGATTCAGTGTAAGAGGTTCGAGGTGGTACTAAATTGTCAACCATATTTAAGACGTCATTCTCGAGTTCCTTAATATTCATTATATCTCTTTGTGACATCCCCATTGTCAAGGCTGGTAGTAATAAACTGTAACCAGAACTTGCTAATTTAAAAGAATTATCTAAATATTCATCTTCATTATAATAACTAATAGGTAATATATTATACTTAAAATCAATATTACTATTAGAGAATAATTGATTAACAATTTTAGTAATAATAGATGCAAACTTGTTGGCTAAAACCATAACAAGTCCTAAATCATTTTTTATTGATGTGGCTAAAGTGGCGCTACCAGTTGAAGCAAAAATTTGGCTACTTGCGCCAGTCTCACTATAAACATTTTGAACCATTTTTTCTAAATTATTAGCAGAAGCCTCTGATGTAGTTTTAGAAACAATAGCATCAGCATCGGCATAAGTGGTTAAAACACTAATATTTTTATTTCCACTTAACATCTTAACTGCACCACGGTGCATTTCTTCTGCTTCTTCAGGTTCAAAAATTAAGCGTCCATCCTGCATATGAGGCATATGTTGAACCAAAATTTTTCTAATTTCCTCCGCATCGCGCTCTGCCTCTGTTTCTACGGCATCATCATAGCGCATAATCGCAGGAATGGTTGATAAAAATAAAGGTGTTCCATCAAATAAAGAGAAACAAACTGATACCTCACTTGGTATCATAAACCATTTAGATAAACCAGACTTCTGATATTTAATATAAGCATCACGAATAATTTTCGGATAAGCTCTTAAAGTTTGCTCTCTTACATTTTCATCTAAAAGAGTCGTAAAATAACTAAGATCTACCTCAATTATATCATTCCCATCTAAATCTTTAAAACGAGAACGGCAATATTTACTAGGTAAATCTATAATAACAAGTTTATCCTTGTCCGCCGCCAGAATAATTCCGTAATAGCAACCATCAACAAAAACTTTCTGGGCTATATAGTTAAATTTATTAACAAGATCAGCATTCTCTAAAAAATTTAAGGCACTAAAATACCTTTTTCTAATATGGGATGTGGAGAGATTTTTCCCAAAACCAGAATTTGGAATTAGAATACCAGTGTATTTTAATAAAGTAGCATAATAAATAACTAATCTTTTATATAGTCCATCTTTCATGAAATAATATCTTGAAAGTTCTTGTTGTTCTTCAATAGAACCATCCGTAATAATCTTTTCAACTTGTTTTAAAGTGTAATTACGTCTAACTCTTGTTTTAGAACCATCTAAATAACCTGTATATACCTGATTATTAATTGCTATCATACCAGAATTGGCTTTTTTGAAGGAGGATAATCTATTAATATCATTGTTACCAATTTTTTCACTCATTAATTTCCTCCTGTAAAAAATATAAGTCTACGCACACCATTTCGACGACTACCTCTCGTATATTCTTCTTCTTCTAATTCATTAATTCTCCAAAGACCATACGCAAAAGCAGAATACTTATCCTTCGGATGTCTAGAATTAATTTGCTCCAAAACTATATCCAAGGACGCTCCAGTTCTTTTTAATCGTAAGTTTGACATTTCATCAAAAAGTCGACTTGTCATCTCATGTGGCATAAGGCGCTTAACCCTTTGTTCTGTAGACATCTTTTGTCCAATTTTAGTAGCTAATAATGCGCTCTTTGCTTCTTGTTCCTTAATCAAGAAGCGCACTTTTCCGCTATTTAAACGAGAATAAGCATTACCATGGATTCTTGAATTCAAAGAACCATTAGCTTTAATTCCATACAAAATACATATTGCATCTTTTGGTTGAATTCTACGATAATTATCATCATTAGTGAAACCGTACGGCGGCAGAATTTCACCGTTTTCATCTACCTGACTTCTAATCATCTCATCAGCAAGGCCAACTCCTAAACCATTAGTATCGATTACAACCTCTTTTGGTTGAAAAGCTCTTATAATCTTTTTTAAATCTGTGGCTTGTATTACAAAAGGTTTAGTTTCTGCTGTGCGTCCTAGGACAAATAGATTCACCAAAGTAGCTAAATATTTACCTTGTACGACATTAACTCTAAAAACACAACAAACAGTTTGGTCGGATATACGACCTACGTCTACTGATAATATGTAAAATTGTCGGGAGTTTGGTCTATTCAAAAAGTGCGTTTCTGGATTTTTTATTTTCCGATATTTTTGTAACTTATCATAATTAAACCAAGATTCACTCGAAGAACCACTCCAAATTGAAAGATACTCCCTCGCAAAAGATTCTTCACTATAAGAAGGAGACATCTTTAATTTATTTATATAAGTCTTATCAAGTAAACCATGTAAAACTGGTATTCTATAATCACAACCAAACACAAAAGCTTCTTGTGGATTAATAATTGAGTTTTCAAAGACATCAATCAAATGGTCATAAGCATACGAAGCCTTCAATCCCGCACTCGTCATCCAAATTACTTCTTGATTTGGTTCCTTATCGTTAACAGTATTATCTGGAAGTCTTCTAGATACATTCATCAGAGGTAAAACAATTTCATTAATCTCTATTTCATCATGGTCTCTAGCTTCGTCTATTAGCCCGCCATGTCTACGGCCACCACGTTGGCTATCCAGCGCGCCTACAACGTCAAATTGTGAACCATTTCTAAATTTAAGAGTTACATAATCCTTACCATAATTACCAGGTGTATCAGAAATATCTCCACCAATAACTTCTTTTCTTAATAGAGGCCATCTTTCAAAGATTTCTGTTAGTTTTTCTTTAGCAATTTGCGCACTCTGATTCTTATTAGGCGCGCAAATAAAACGTTTTGTACCTGGAATAAAGATACATTGTAAAACTAACCCTAAAATTGTAATAAAAGATTTCGAAAAAGCACGAGGAGCGCTAATATAAACTTCCTTATACCGCATAATAGAACGTAAAACTATTCTCTGATAGAAAAACAATTTAAAATTAGAATCCTTCGGCTGAATGAGGTCTAAAAAAAGGTCAGGATAAGCGGTAAAAAAATTAGCATATTTAGTAAAAAGATCATAATTCTTATCTAAATATGGTGGAGTTAAAATAACCCCTTTATCTAACTCTATACCTTCGCGCTCACCACGTTGAATAACACTTGGATCTAAAGTAACATGAGTTGACAACAATTCCTTAGACATTTAAATCTTCTCCTATATCTTCCACAAACTCCTCATCAGCCTTAAAAAGTTCCTCATATCCAACATTATCATATTCATCTAAATCATATTCCTGATTAGACAAGCCATAATAACCAGTTTCTTCTAACTTTTTAGCAGATTTCAAAGCCTCAATTCTCTCTGTAATCTGCTCACCAATTCCAGTTTCATTAGTATACAGCCGCTGATTCCAATTCTGAATATTCATAATCGTCTCATCAACTATATCCTTAGTAACATCATCATAAAACTGATTTTTCCATCCTCTTTTTTCAAGCCATCTAAAAAGTTCACCAACACTTTCAAAATCACTTGCACTCTTAACATTCTTGGGAGTAAATTCCGCAGTCTTAACCAGCTTATCATAAGAACTCAACATCTTATCAAAATCTTGTCCAGACCTAATTCTACTATCCAGTTCATAAGAAATTTTGCAAATCTTCAATGCCTGGTCGCCCTGAAGGGCGCCCGAGACATTTTGAGTCATCAATAAGCCATTATAAAGATTTTCCAGATAATTCAACCCCTCATCGTCATAGTTGGCTCCCCATTTTTCTCTCAACTTCTTCCGATGTTCTTCAGAAATCAAAGGTAGCTGTTCCTCAATACCACCTAAATCCTTAAGTCTCCTAAACTCATCATTATAATCTGCCCAGTGTAACCCTTCGTATTCCTTTTCCAAGAAAACTTCAGCATACATTTGAAAAGCTTGCTTCCCATTAATCTCATACATCTCTTCCCATTTAGCAGGAATAAAAGGAATATCCGCGCATTGGCATAATTTACTGACTGCGTCCCAACTATAGTCGTCAGCGCGCAGCCACTCATCTATACAATCATTACAAATAGTCAAATAACCATCAGGAAAGAAAAAAGATTTAGTTTGAGAGTAGTTCTCTGGACCAAAGTCCTGGCCGCACTTCGCGCACTTCTTAATAAAAAATTTTCTTGGAGGTTGTATATTAGTCTTTAAAGCCATTTATTTCTTCCCTGCCTTCTTCATAATCTTCAAAAGATTACGTTGTTTTCTTCTATCAAGAGCATTGAATTTATCAAGTATCTCCGCAAAAACCTCCGGAAATCCCTTTCCGGGATCTTCAAAATCCTTAGGATCACTTACAACATCAATCCCCAGCATTTTCGCAACCCCAATAAATTCAACGACATCTAACTTAAACAAATGTTCCATAAAAACATCCCAGCGTTTTGAACTCTTACTCATCTCTTATTCCTCTCTCTTTCCTCTTTATCACACTTCTTACATCTGCTAGACAAGCCATCTTTGGCTCTCTTCTTCCTTACAAAATTAACAGGATCGCGCAAAAGCACTCGGCCGCATCTTGTACATCGCTTAAACTCTTCCTCAAAAGGAAGGCTACTAACAAGTTGCGCATGGAGTGCGGCCGCGCCATTAATCTCAGGAATAATCTTCTGCCTAAAAATAGTCGAAATATAGTTAGCAGTATAACTCTTCCCATATTCCCCATTAATCTGATTAGCAATATCCTGATTTTTGACCCGCCGCATCTTCAGCCGCAGTATCTTCTCCTGAATTTCAGTCAAATGCGCCTCTTCCACATAATAAAAAAGCGTCTGAATCAATTTCGAAGTATTCCTCAACCAAACCTGACTATCTCTCGACATCTCTTGATACTCCAAAAGCAACTGATAAACCATCTCCAAATCTCTAAAATCAAAATACTTCACTTCAGATGACGGGCTCGCGCCTTCTACTCTTTCTCTAATGTCTTCTTTTTCCCAAAAAACTTTAGAAAATTCCAAAATCTCTTCTTCCCCAAAGTTCTCCGGAATAATATCTTCTCTTTCTCTCCAAAAACCACTTCCTTTCTTCTCCATAACTCCCAACGGAAGCACGGGAACCTCTTCCTCAAAAACGTCCAACTTCCTAAAAACGTCTGCCACTTCCTCAACCAGTTCAACTCCCGTATTGACCTCTCCATAACTCCTCCTACAAATTCCCTCCGCATACGAATCCTTCAACGTATACTGCTCCCGGCGCAACTCCACAAGTAAATGCTTCAACTTCAAATACTTATACTGAGAAAGGGTTGTGGCTTTCTCTTGAATTTTTTGGAGTTTTTCTTCTGAAAAGCGTTGGAGAAGTTCGTCACGAGGAGGTTTTTTGCGCTTTCCGGTTTTTTCTTCGTAGAGGTTGATGAGGAGTTCGGTGTAGTCGATTCTCTCCCAAAGTTCCTCGAAGAGAGGTAGAGTAGAGGGTGGCGCAGTGTTTCTGGTTTCTTCTCTGGAGAAACTTTCTTTTGGTTTTTTGGTTAGGGGGGTAGTGCCGAGCTTTTGGAGCGTTCCTTCGGAGAAAGATGGCGAATCAATTTTTTCGTCTAGGGAGTCAATGTTTTGAGCGGCCCAGGTGGAGTATTTGCGGGGCATCTCAATTTCTTTGCGCTGATCGGAGTTGAGTCCATCTTCGTCTTTTCCCCAGAGTACGTAATTAGCCATTGTTTCTAGTTCATCTGAAGTCGGCTTTATTTTGGAGAAAGTTTCGCTTTGTATGTAGTTGTTAATGAAAGATGAGCGTTCAGATGATGTAGTGAGCGCCCAGTCGAGTTTTAGTCTATTTCTCATTTTTCATTCCTTTTCGTATATTTCCCGCATCTAATAATAGTATAGCACAGATTGGGAAGGGTGTCAAATTTTCCTGGAGGGGTAGAGAGGTTGAAAAATTATTTCAGAGTACGAAAAAATTATTTCAGAGTACGAAAATTCCAGGCCCGTACGATTTCCAGGATTTACCATGCGAAAAACCTAAAATGTACCCCCATCGTCGCATATATGTATCTTACATATATATTGAAAAAGTAATACATATGTAAGGGTGATCATTTGTAGAAAAAGGCGAAAATAATTTTAGGGTGGTATGTTTTATTTTTTTAGTAGGTTTTCTTTTGATGATCCCCCATCAAAGATTTTTATGACGTCATAAGAAAATTTGATTGTACTTTTCTTGTTGAGTGTGATAGAATAGATGGAGAAGTAGGAAAGGAGAAAAAACAATGTTAAAATTTTATCACACTACAGGCGCCACGTTCACCCGTCTTGAGGGTAAGGGGAATAAGTATCAAATAGGAAAAGCTATCGGAAACGGTGGCAATCTTGCGGAATGCTACGCTCAGGAATTCTATGGCTACGGTTTCAAATTCGACACGGACCACATCGCATTTGATAAGGGTTCGGATATTGAAGAGCTGGGAATAAGTGTTAAAAGCTCCGGTGCGTCGCTTGCTTGTCTGTACAGAGATGAGCCGACCGCTGAAAACATGGAAAGCCTGTTGGCTGAGTACTTCGACAGAGTACATTCTACAAGATGGGCATATGTGGCAATCATCGACGGCGTAGCAAGTATCTATGAGATGAACGCTACAGAATTCAGAGAGTTTGTAACAGAGTGGGCTGGATGGAATAAAGAATCCGGAAAGACCTGTTACAAAATCAAGTTTAAGAAAACATCTGGAAAGATGCTGACATGGTTAGACGAAAGGGCAGGGGAGTAATCCCCTACCCTGATTCCCATGCCTTCAGATCCTTTGGAAGAATCTGGAAATACACAGGAGCTGGAGCTGGAAGATCATGGAAACTAATCACCCGGCTGCAAAGCAGGAAAATATTTACTGGAAATATGAGGGAGCTGAAGCTGAAAAAAATTTTAAAAAAAGTATTGACAGCGACCGGCAGATATGATACAATGATTACAGAAAGAAGGAAAGGAGAACAAAAATGAAGAATTTAGAACTGTTCAAGAAGATGATTGAAACATATATGGAACTCGCATACACAGGCGAATACCTCTTCGGCTTCGAAGAGAATGATAATATCTACCTCGTGAAGGCTGATGACAGCGTTCTCCCCTACGTTTGCAAGCTGGATAAGGCAGGCAGAGGTCAGGGCTACAGTCTCAGATTCAAACCGAACAAGGCACAAAGAGAACTGTTAAAGCAGAACGGATACACAATCCTCTGCTCCGCAAGATTCTTTGAAGAATTAGTAAAGAATACAAAATATAATAAAGGTGAAGTCTTCGAAAAACTGGTAACTGAATACTTTGGACAGGAATGGGAAAAGGATAACGTCCCCTTCACCGAAGACGGAGATATCACAGTGGACGGAATTGCATATCAGATTAAGTACACTGCAGCAACCTTTACAAATGAAAAGACACTGATGAGAATGATGAAGAGAGACTAAAGTCTCTCTTCGTTTCGTTTATGCTTTTGCCCGGGCAGTTAGCATTGACTAATTTTAATTTGATTAAATAATTTTCTTTTTATTATAAAAAAATACTTGCATTTTATATAAAGTTATAGTATAATAATTATAGAAAGAAGAGGAAGAAAAATAAAAAGGAGAAGAAAGGAGTTGGAAAAAATGTTAGCAATTTGTTATAAGGCAAAGACTCCGACAGTATATAACGAGGGTACAAAATACGAAAGAAGATGTGACGAATTTCTCGCATACTACACAGGAAAGAACAGAGTCGACGCAGAAAAGGAAGCCGAAAGACTCACAAAAGAAAAACCCAATAAATGGTTTAATGGTTGTGTTGCTCCCGAGGTAGAATATTATTTCGTAGTTGACCAAGATATGTTTTAGAAAATTAATAAGTCAAAGGAAGGTTCTCAAAAAAGTTATGGGAATAACTTCCTTTTGCCCGGGCGTCGCAGAAAATATTTCGGTCGGATCCCGATACTCGAAAAAATTTTCGAAAATTTTCCCGAAAAACTTTAGAAAAAAGGTTGACTTCCCGAAAAGAAAGTGGTAAAATAATTATAGAAAATAAGGAAAGGCAAGGAACAGAACAATGAAGAAAATCAATAATCTTCCCGAATATGCAAGAGAATATAGGTTCATCGTAGCGAGAGAAGTTGCTGGAGAATTTTGGTTCTATGGTGCATATAGCGAAAATAAAGTCGCACAGATTGCCCAAAAAGAAATCAATAACGGAATTATTTTCGAAAATGTTAGGGGGTAAAAATAATGCGGAATTTTTTAACAATAACAAGTACAGCCTTTTTAGTATGGGTGGGAATTAGTTGGATGGAAATCTGTTCCAAAAATCTTTCTGATAATCCAGTGTACTGGACAGGAAACTTTTTTGAAATCTTTATTAGACTTTTTCAGTAGGAGGAAAAAATAATGGAAAAAATTCTGGAAAATATCGCCAAGGGTTATGATGTCATGAGAGGACAAACTGTTATAAAACATTTTAATACGAAAGAGGGTGCAGAAAAATTCATTAATGGTAGACATGGATATTATGTCAGATACTGGATTTTATCTGACGAAGAGGAATAGACGGCGCGCCGTCTATTTTTTTTATACAAAAGTTAGGCTTTGCTAACCGTTCCACCCGGGCGCAGTGGTCGACGATCATAGAATAGTCAGAAAAATTTTCTGAAAAACTTTCTAAAAAAGTATTGACTTTTCTTTTAGTAATGGTATAATATATATAGAAAAGGAAAGGAGATAAAGGAAATGACAATTTGGTTTGATATGGATGGCACAATCGCAGATTTATATGGGGTTCCGAACTGGTTGGAAAAATTGATGGCTGAAGATGCTACACCGTATGCAGAAGCGGCTCCGCTCCTGAGATTAGCAGCTCTCGCAAGAATCCTGAATAGATTACAGAGAGAAGGATATAAATTAGGTATTGTCAGCTGGCTTAGTAAAGGGGCTACACCTCAATATCAGAGAGCTGTTGCAAAAGCAAAAATTGAATGGCTTCAGATTCATTTAAGAAGTGTTAGATTTGACCACATTGATATTATTGAATATGGCACTCCGAAACATATCGGAAGAAAAGGAATCCTTTTTGATGACGAAGAAAAGAATAGAAAAGAATGGGGTGAGGGTGCGTATGATGTAAACAATATTCTTGAAGTATTAAAAACATTTTAATTTAGTAAAAGGTTGGCGGTTAGTTTATACTAACCGTTGTGCCCGGGCGGCGCGTTCTACATTTATAGATCACATATGCGTAAAAAAAATACTTAAATTTTTTTCTGAAAAAGGGTTGACGAATTTATAAAATTGTGGTATATTATATATACAAGGTAAGGAAAGGAAAACGTCAGCCGAAAGAAAAAAATAAAAAAATTAAAAAAAGGGTTGACAAACTTCCGAATCCATGTTATAATAAGTATGTAAGATAAAGAAAAACAGAAAGGAAAAGGTAAGAACTATGTTACAGAGAGAATTCTACACCGCAATCGTTAATGGCACAATGAACGAAGAAGTTATGGCTTTCGCAGCTGAAGCAATCGCTAAGATGGATGCTCGCAACGAAGCAAGAAAGGCTAAGCCTTCCAAGACTGCTATCGAAAACGCTCCTATCAAGGAAGCAATCCTCACTCACCTCACTGAAGTAGGTAACGCTATGACGGAAACTGACCTCGGTTTGGCTCTCGATATTACTCACAACAAGGCAGGTGCTCTTGCTCGTCAGTTGGTTGCTGAAGGAAAACTGACAGTTGAAGAAGTGAAGATTCCGAAAGTCGGAAAGAGAAAGGCTTACAAGATTGTGTAGTCTTTCGGGAAAAAGGACGCTATATGCGTCCTTTCTTTTTTTAGGTTGAGTTAGCCGTCGCTAACCCGCCCGGACGCAATGGAAATAAAATACATTATTTTTTCTATTGACAAAATGATTTTACTGTGGTATACTATAGATAATCAAAGAGGAAAAAGAAAGGAATGATAATTATGAAGTATACAAGAATCTCTTCCGAAGTTGTTGACACTTTAATTCATATCTTAAATGCAAGAATAGATAATTGTAGTCAAGAAAATTATATTGCGTGGACTACAGCAAAAGATATTGTAGAATATGCACTTGTAAACAATCTCGACGCATTAAAAGAGTATGATTATTTAGAGGAAAAAGAATGGTATATTGATTTCTCTGGTTATTGTAAAATTAAAGCAAAAACAAAAGAGGAAGCAGAAAGAAAATTCTGGTCAGGAATGACGCCACCAAGTAGAGAATGTTTTGATGATATTTATGATATAGAAAACATTGAAGAAAATTAAATAATTTCCTTTCCTTCTAAGACGGTTAGCAAGAGAGTTGTCTCTTGCTAACTGCCCGGGCGCGCACTTCACTATAGTAAAGTATTAAAGAAAAAATTATTTGATTTTTTAAAAAATTTTTGTTATAATTTTTTTAGAAAAAATAAAAAAAATAGTTGACATTCCTTTTATTCTGTGGTACAATTTATATAGAAAATAAGGAAGGAGAAAAAAATGGTCACTGAATTTGATAACGTAATTATTGAGGCAGAAACTTTATCTTGTATTTATGATTATGTAAAATCATATCTGAATGATACAGAAGAAGATTTGAAATGGTATAAAACAGAATACAAAAGATGTCAAAGAAATGGAGAACCCATTGAAGAATGGATTGAAAATGGTATCGCTTTTGAAACCAAAAGAAAACAGGTACTTTTAACAACTATTTCCAAACTTTATGAACAGTTAAACGAACGTTAGAAAGGAGTGTTAAAATGGCAGTTTCTCAGAAGAAATTAAATGATACTCTTCGTGAAGAGTATCTGACTAAAATTATCGAACTGTTAGAAAATGACGACGAGGTTCTTCGCACAGGCACTAACGAGATTGCGATTCCATGTGTTGACTCTGAACAGAACGAAAAGTTTATTCAGATTGTTGTAAAGGTTCCAACAGGTTCAAGAGATGGCGAACCTTACGATGGATATTCTATGGCAGAAGAATATCAGATTAAGTTAAAAACAAAAGAGGAAAAGAGAAAGGAGAAAGAAGAGGCAAAAAGAAAAAAGGTTGAAAGGGATAAAAAAATTAGAGAAAAAAAACAGGAAATGAAAAAGAAACGAGAGAATTAATCTCTCGTTTTCCATTTATTGGGCGGACCGGGCGCCAGAAAATTTTTTTAAAAGGGGTTGACAAGGACAATTAAATGTGGTATATTATATATAGAAAAAGAAAGGAGAAAAAAAATGTTCTTGTTAACCATTATTCTATATTTCATGGATATACATAATTACGGAAAAGAGTATGTGTATCAAAACTGTAATTTTTTTGAACGAATTGGTCGTTGGTTTATTTTATGCGGATGGTTTGAGATACTGGTAATGTATTATATTCTTATTAAGATTTTATAAAGTAAAACAATAAAAAGGAGAAAGAAAGATGTTTAAAAAGACTTGGCAAGAAAAAATGATACAGGGAATGAAACTAATAAAAGAGGCGTGTCATGAAAATGATGAATGGAATGCGTGTTCAAGTTGTCCTTTTGACTTTTACTGCACTGCACTTATGGATGAAGAAGTAATAGATAAATATGATGGAGTTGATTGGTTGTCTGATTAGGCAACCTTTTGCCCGGGCGCCGATGTGCGGGATGGGTCGCATATATTTTTTTTAAATACTTGAAAAAAGGGGTTGACTTTTCTCTTTCTATATATTATAATGTATACATAAGATAAAGAAAGGAAAACGAAAAAATGGAAAAATACTTAATCATTGACACTGAAACAACTAATTCTCTTGATGACCCTATTTGTTATGACATCGGTTTTGCAGTTATTGACAAAAACGCTAACGTCTATGAAAGTCATAGCTACGTTGTGGCTGACGTATTTTTAGATAAGGAGCTGATGAGTAGCGCCTACTACTCTGAAAAAATTCCTCAGTATTGGGAAGAAATCAAAGAGGGAAAACGCTTGCTTCGGAGATTTAAGACAATTCGCTTTATCATCTATGATATTTGTAAACAGTACAATATCAAAAAAGTTTTTGCTCATAATGCAAAATTTGATTATCACTCTTTGAATCTTACTCAACGCTTTTTGACCTCTTCAAAATATCGTTTCTTCCTCCCCTATGGAGTTGAATGGTGGGATACTCTGAAGATGGCAAGAAAAGTTTTGAAAAAAAATGATGAGTATGGAAAGTTCTGTCATGAGAATAACTATTTAACTTCCCGAAACTGTCGGAAGTACACCGCAGAAGTTCTTTACAGATTCATTTCTGGCGATAATAATTTTGTTGAAGAACACAAAGGACTGGAAGATGTTCTGATTGAAAAGGAAATCATGCGTTTTTGTTTTGAGAATAACGAAGAAGTTGATGGTCGTTTATGGGTATAAACCCATATGCGACTTTCTTCGTAGGTGGCGCCCGGGCCGCCGTCTACGATCATAGATCACATATATGCAGAAAAAATACTTAAACTTTTTTCGGAAAAAGGGTTGACTTTTTTATAATACTATGTTATACTGTGTATACAAGATAAGGAAAGGAGATAAACACTATGGCAAAATCCACAAAACAGGCAAGAGATAATATGCGTTCCCAATTCATGCTGATTATCGGCAACTTCCTTGAGGAAAGAGGGGAAGAAGTTCTGTTGGTAGGCTCCAACGAATATGCTATTCCCGTAGTACGTGCGGATGGAGAAGAAGATTTCCTCGTCCTCACCTTCAAGATGCCTATCGGTTCTCGTGATGGCGACCCCTATGATGGTTACGCTATGGCTGAGGACTACGCCCTCAAACTGAAAGCGAAAGAGGAAAAGGCGAAAGCCAACGCCGAAGCCAAGGCGAAGAAGCAGGAGCGTGACCGTAAAATGCGGGAAGCCAAAGCAAAAGCCAAGGCAGAAAGAGAGGGGTGACCCTCTTTTTTTTGAACGAGAGTTAGTCGAGGCTAACCGCCACCCGGGCGCGAAAAAAAAATTTTTAAAAGGGGTTGACAATCATAATGTTTTGTGTTATACTATGTATACAAGATAAGGAAAGGAGATAGTTCAAATGAGAAAAACATACTACTGTCCCACCGCAGATATAGAATGTCCTTACTGCGTAGACGTAACTTATGAATGTGTAATTGGCGACCCCGAAGATGAATGCACAGATTATTATTACTATAGTGTAGAAAGAGAGGAAGATGAAGATGATGTATGGTAAGAAAGATACTCCATGTGATTACGGCGAATGTCCATATAATGCTATCGGTGGCGATGATTGTCGTTACTGGTGCGGTCTGGGAGTGGATGAAGACAGTTATCCATGGGAAGACCCAAACTTCGACGAATGGGAAGACGATTAATAATCGTCTTCTTTTTTTTACTTAGTGTTGCCCAAAACTAACTTTGCCCGGGCCGCCAAATTTTCCCATTTTTCAAATTTTATTCCAACCAGAATTTTCCAGGAATTTCTTTCCACGAAATCTTCCTAGATCATAGATCATGGTCGTGCACGAAGTGCCCGGGCGCCCAAAATTTACCAGAAATCAAATTTTAAAACAGCTACAAATTTTCGTAGCAGCTGCAAATCTTGAGCGGCTGCAAATTTTTATTTTTGTCAAAAAAACAGCTGCAGCTGCGTTTCCCAGAATTCCCAAATTTTTCCTTCCCGCAGCTGCAAAACTTTCCGAAAATCAAATTCTAAAAAACAGCTCCAAAATTTTATTTTTCATTAAATCTTTAGTATACTATATATAGAAAGTGAGAGAGAGATACTGACTCTCTCAAGTAAAAAAGTAGCGCCGACGGCTTCACTGTCGGAGAAAGAGGAACAATATGAAGACTATGAGAGAATTCTACAACGCCATCATCAACGAAGAAACCATCACCAACGAAATGAGAGAATACGCTGAAAGACAGCTGATGCAGATGGACGCGACGAATGAGAAGAGAAAAGAGAAGGCAGCTATCAAGGCTAAGGAGAAGGAACCGCGGATTCGCCAGGTAGCCGATATGCTGACCGCAGAACCGAAGACTGCTACCGTCATTGCGGCCGAGCTGACCGAACTGGAAGGCGCCGAAGTTAAGGTACAGGCTGCGAGTGCTCTCCTGAGACAGGCAGTAGCGAAGGGCTGGGCTTGTGTGCAGGACGTGAAGGTTCCGAAGAAGGGAACCCAGAAGGGATACACCGCGGTTTAGTTATAGATTTCCCGAACGGAGAGGACCAAGTGGTCCTCTTTTTTTCTACGTTTTTTCAGAGGCGAACAGCTGCGGACAGCGGTAGAACACAGAAAAAAACAGCTATATACGTATACTAATACGTATACTAATACGTTTTCATATATTTTGAATACGTTTTTAGTATTTTTTTAGTATTTTTATACGTTTTTTAGCTGTTTTTTTTAATTTTTATTAAAAAAATTTGTTTTTTATTGAAGTTTGGCGCAGGCACATTTTCATACTTTTTCATACTCTTTCGCACATTTTTATCCATACCCATTCCTTCTCTATTTACTTACTCGTCACTGTACCCTATTAAGTCCAAGTCATGCCCTCATGGTCGTCGTTTCCCTGACATACCCAGAAAAAGCGTTTCTTAGTATACGTTCTACTAGTGGTTTTTCCGTAGTGGTTTTTCCGTTTTCGTTCACTTTCGTTTATCTTTCTCACTCTTTCTATAATTCTTTTCTCTTTTTTTCTTTTCTTTCTTTTTCTCTTCCTTCCTTTCTTTTTTCCTTTGAGGTTTTCCCTATTGGTTTTTCTATTTCTTTCTGTAGTGGTTTTCTTAGGGGCTTTCTTTATACTATACGTATACGTTTTCCGCTGTCTTTTTTCCTAGAGGAAAAGCTATACTTTACTTATACGTTTATGTATATATATAGAAGTATATGTATACGTTTATGTAGAAGTATATGTATACGTTTTCGTAATGCTTCCGTTTTCGTTTCCCCTTCCTTAACCCTCCTTTATAATTGGTTCCCTAATGGTTTCCGTTCACTTATAGGTAATTTTAAAGGCAATACGCTACAATTTTTTCAGACACTTTTGGAAAATTTCACGACGTACAAAATTTCTGGAAAATTTTTTGGAAAAATTTCTGGAAAATTTCCTAGAAAATTTTGAGGATTTCTGGAAAATTTTCTGAAAAATTTTCTAGAAAAAAGTAGAAGGCGCGCTGTCAACAAAAATAATCATGTAAGGATTTTCTAGAAAATTTTGTAGAGGGCGCGAAGCCAAGAAAAAACATCATCATTTTCTAGAAAAAAATACACCCCTATCACTAAACGATAGAGGCGTATTCTTTAGGAGGTATTTAAAATAGAAAATATTTTAAATCATAATATAGTAAAACAATTAAAAATAGTATAAGACTGGAAAGATATAGTGTCTGAACCTTCCTTTTAATCCAAGAAAATTCTAAGAAAGGATCAATTGATAAGAACCCCAAAAAAAGCACAAAACAAAAATAAATAATTAAAAATATATCAAACATAGTTTTCTCCAAAAATACATAGCTATAAAACAAACATTCTTTTTTTAATGTCTTATCAATCCCATAAATCGGAAAAGTTTTGTACAATCCAATTTAAGGCTCGCTCTTTTCTTTCTTCAACTAATTGATAAATTTCATCATTTCTCTCTCTTATTAAACTAAAGAGATTATCCTGAGTGGTCATATTTTTTTCTAAGAAAATATCCCAATATTCATTGGTATAATTATCTGATATACTAAAATGACAATCTTCCGCGGCTTGAATTAAAGCTTTTTCCCATTCTTCAGAGGTGTCATAAGAAAAAGGATAACCATAATGATTCTTTGCTAAATGGTAAAAAGTTTCACGAAATAAAACTAGTAAATGATAATCTAAATTCCATACATCCGCGTCACAAAAACCGTAGACAGCGCGCTGTCTAGCATACTTAACGTTTCTGAAAAAATTTCTTATGTTGGGGATAATAGTGGAAAGTCTCCAAGGTAAATATCCCCTTTTCCATACCGATAACTCTTTTCTATTCCCTACCATAGCACCCTCCCTTAATTCTATTTAATATCCTCAGTATTCCAGTCTTCTAAGAAGCAAAAACGATCATCAGGCGATCTATCACAAGTATAAGTGCTAAAATCTCCTTCTATTGCTTCGCCAATTAAAAAGCTGTGAAGCTCCTCACCATAATCTTCCATAATTGCAGCAACTGCTCCTGTATAATCTCTTGCATGAACGATTACACGATCCGTAGCTACCTTGAAATCATCATTCCCTGTATGATAATGTTTAACGATTGCTTCATACCACCACATAATTTTCTCCTTTCAACTTTCAACTTTACTTTAATGGTTTAGAATCTTTTCTTGCGTGCGCATCACACCAGTAACCAATCCAACCTTGACTAACGTTGGTTGCGGGCGCGCCACAAAACTGACACACTGTAGTTGATAGCTTTTCATATTTTCTAGAAATTTTTTCAATTTCATCAACTACAGGATAGAAATAAATGACTAACTCACCAAACTTTTCTTTTAAGTCTAAAATACAGAATTCTTTTTTTATCTCTGGAGATAAAGTTTCATAGACCTGCTGAATTTCTTCACACATTTCTATTCCAAAAGCTTTTCTCCACCCTATCGGCATCCCATCTAACATACTCCAAGTGTAGTCATACTCAGGTACATCTTTTGGGACTAACCAGGGATATTTGGTGCATAGTGCTACATTATATAATAGTGCTTCTCGCTTTGTTAATAAGAAATAGTCCATATCTTTTAGTATTTGATTAACCATTTTAAATCTCCTCCTTTATTCTCTATATATAGTATATCAAAATTTTTATAAAAAATCAAATAAGTTTAAGCTGCTTCCTAAATAAAAAGAGCCTCTATATTGAGGCTCAGTTTAGCTATTGAGAATAGGATAACAATCATTATTAATTGTACATTCTATCGCGCCGCTGCCGTAGGCTACTTCTATTAAAGAGTTGGCGCGCCGCCAAGCTTCTTCATAAGTTTTAAAATAATGACTATACCGTCCTTCTACCATTACATTTTCTAAATAGGAGTTCCAAAATCTTAATTCAAAGCTCATTGTTTTTCCTTTCTTATTCTACTAAATCGTCAATAGTAGGCTCGGGACATTCAATTCCACCATAAACATATTTATCTGCGCCAGTATCAGTAAAGACTGCTTCTTCCATTATATTATCAAGAAATCTGGTAAAAGCATAGACGTTTTTTAATTCTTCATTTTCAGCCTCAGTTTCCTGAATAGAATTAACTAAATCTGAAATTGCTTCAATTTTTTCTTCAACAGAATTATTAAAGTTACTTACTTCTTTTTTAGATTCCTCTAAATTTTTGATATATCTTTCGTTTTCTTTTATACCATTTTTTATCTCACCTCTAATAGTGACTAATAAATCAGAGGGAATCGCTCTACACTTTTCATAGGGTAAATAGTGGCAAAAAGCCTGATAATATCCCGAATTTCTAGTGAAAGTTCCAATGGGACAAAAAACATCATCTTTTCTAACAAAGAAATGAACATATGAACTCATTACGATTCCTCCTTTTTCTTGAATATATCCTCGCCTGTCATATAATAATGCACAGCCGCATCATACATCTCTTCTTCTTGTTTTCTTTCGTCAATATATTTTTCTTTTGCGTAGAAGACTGCTTTCCCGCACTCTACGCAATCAGAACAATCACATTCCATAAAGATGTAGTCAGGACAATCATTAAAGACTTCCTCTAAAATTTCAAGAAACCTTTTGTTTTTGCTTTCTCTTGGCATTTCTAACTCTCCTTTCACTCTTTCTATATATATTATATAAAAAAAAGAAGAAAAAATCAAATTGTTTTTCCTTCTTCTCTCGACATTATTTATGTTATTCTTCTACAGATACAAAAAACTCTGACCATGATCCTACATCGTAGTAGGTTTCTCCATTCTGTGTCCAAATTCTTGTGTAATATGATTTATAGTTATGCTCTTCTAGAAAATTATTAATTATTTTAAAAGCTTCTTCTGTAGAGGGCGGCCGTCCGATCTCTCTTCTGTCACCTTTATTATCTTCAAAGTAAAGAATCAAACTATTCACTCCTATCTTTTTTTCTTTATTCTATGATTTGATTTCCAGCAGTCTATAACTGTAGCTACTCCCAGAAAAATGGCTGCACTAAGAAGTAATCCCATAAATATAGCGAATTCGACGAACAAAATTTTTATTAATATATCAAGCATTTATTTCTCCTTTAATAAAAGAATCATTCTATCTATCCCTTAAAATATCAGAAGCCATTATTGTATTAATTACGTGTTGTCTAAAATCATATCCAAATATCTCTGATGCCACAGCTTCTGCAATGGCTTTATTTACTAGTGCCATGTAATTATTTGTTAAATAATTAAAAACGCTTTCTTTAATCTTAATCTTCCATTCATCATCTTTTTCAAAAACTTTTTTTATAAGTGATTCAGCAAAATAAGTTAATTCTTTCTGACCATACGAGGAATTTTTTATTAATAATTTATCCAAAACTTCTGGATTGGTGAAATAAACGACTAAAGTATCTTTGCAAATGTTCTCTATTTCTTTTGTATCCAATTCTTTTAATCCTTCATTTACAATTTTCTCCAGTGTTGTATTATCTACATCAAGAGTTATCTGCATATTTAATCCTCCTTTATATATCCTCTCCATACGGTATCATCATAGCCATTTATAGATATAGGTATAAGTAGTTTTTCTTTCGAAGCGCACATACATTCCATAAGTCTAAATAAAAGTTCAGGGTCTTTTATTAATTGATCAAACACACCCTTTATTACTTTATCCTTATCTTGTCCTTTTGTGTATGATTCTTTAATATACACCGTTCTTGGTAAAACAATTTTTTTATCTTTATATTTTACCTCTTTTATAGGAATATACTTATCTTCCAGTCCCATATTAATCCTCCTTAAGATTTCTTACTATTCTATAATGTATTGCCCACCTATAACAAACTTCTTCTGCGGTTAACCACCCTTCAACAGTATCATTGTTCAAGGTTAACCCCATAATTTCCAACAAACCCTCTTTAAAACCATAACTACCATTATGACAAATTGCATCAGAGATGGCTTCTTCTTTATTCGGATACCAAATTTGTTTCATACCACTGTAATTATTTACAGCCACTTCATAAGGAATATTATTTTCCTTCAGCATTTGTTCCAGTTTATCCATTTCATTCATTGTTCTACTTCCTTTCTTATCCAAACAAGCGCTCCAACCACTCATCTGCATCCCATTTATCCACCAACTCCTTACAATCACAAACATCTTTCTCATTTTTATATTTTCCCGTAAGGACACACTTCTTTTTTGGTGGGATTGATAGATAAATTAACCCATCACTAAATCCGCAATACCAGCATCCTTCATTAAACCGTTCTTTTCTCGTCCTCTCAAACTGTTCTGTGAACGGACTTATTTTCATTCTTCTACTTCCTTTCTTAATCCTCAATGGTGAATAATAATATAAAACCTATTACAAAAAAGGATAAAAGTATCGCCATCATGACAAACCTCCTTTACTATTTTCTATTATAATTATATCAAATTTTTCAAAAAAAATCAAATAAAAAAATTCCCCTCTAAAAAGAGGGGAACGAAATAAGTTAGATAACAGTGGAGTCTTCTTTCAATTTTAAAACATAAGCCTCTGCTGCGGTATTAATAATATTAATAATATCAATCTTTGCAGCATTTAATAATTCTAGTGTAGGATGACTGAGATGCTCTAAAGTAATTGCAACTACTTTTTGTTTTAACTCTGCAATTTGCTGCTCGGTTAATTTACCATTTTGATTTTTCTTCCAGTCTTCTACAAATTGTTGTTGTAAAGCTGTTACTGTAATATTAGTTGCTTCTAAAAGTTGACCAACAGCTTCTGTAATATTTTGTAACTTTTCATTTTGTGCTAATTTTGTTAGCGCCCAAGTTCCAGAAATTCCAATACCTACTAAGACTGCGGCGCCGATAATTTCAATTAGATATTGAACAAAAAATGTCCATAAAACTTCCATTAATATACTCCTTTATTTGTTTGATTCTAAAGGCAATTTATTGACTTCTCCCATAAGTATGTCTAAGTCACCATTTCCATGCAGTTTGCTATGATAGACTTCGTGCATATTATTTAAAATACGACGATCATCAAAATCAACTTCGCCTGAGCTTAAGAATTTACTACCCAGAAAACGAATTCTATCGTATAATAAATAGCGAAGAGCTTCTTCTATCGCACTTAGTTCTTCCATAGCTCTACTATCATCTTGTTCTTGATGCCTCTTCCTTTCTCTTATGTATTCACCAACTTGACTGATTAATGCAGCTAGCGCGGAGCCGCCTAAAATTGCTAAAAATATTTCAATCACTATTTTTGCCTCCCAAATAACTCCACTTTTATCTCTGAAAATAAGTAGATTATTTGGGAGACAAGTCTAGAACTTTAATTATATTTATGCCTTACCTATTGCCTGTGCAAATCTATAAAGCATAGTTGCCATTTGTTCACGAGTCAGCACATCTTCCCAAGAGCCTACAAAGCTCTTATCTCCTGTTCCTTTGATGATGCCTTTATCAACAACCCACTTTCTGGCTTCTTTACTGTAATCACTAGCATCATTATCTTGCCATTCTTTTCTCATCTGAGCATAAAGCTTTTTAAAATCACTTAAAGTCACTTTCTCTTCCTCCTTCTTTGGTGCTGGCGCCGGAGTTGGTGCAGTACCTTGTACTAATCTAGCATTAACTTTGTTGGCTATATCGCCAAATCTATTATATAAATAATCTCCAGGGCAAGCCTTTGCAGCGAACCATCTATGTGCTACCATATTTTGCTTATCAACTTGACCATAAAGATTTTTATTAGCTTGCCATAATAACTTCTTAATACCATTTCTTTTACAAATATCAACAAGCAAATCAATTAAAGCATTATAGGCTTTATCAGTAACAGGCCATGGATGCGCAGCCACGCTGTTCGCAACTTCAATAGTAATAGATCTGTTATCTACTGCAGAAGATGATGTACACCAAGATCTATTTGCTTCATCTACATAAAGCGCAATGCGGCCGTCTGATCCAATACCATAATTGGAAGAAGCCTTTCTTGATCTTTGTGCGAAAACATTTCCGCAAGCTTCTACAGAAAGATTACCAGCCATGCAATGAATAGCAACATTATCAATTTTGTGAGTTCTTCTTCCAGAATGATTTGGCGAAAGTTTTGTGTAAGAAACTAAAGAACTGTTACTCATCGTCATCATCTCCCTTATTATCACTTAAATAGAAAGCAGCTGATTCAGGAATATCTTCAACTCTTTCAATTACTTTATCTTGTTCCTTCTTGTCCATAATATTCCTCCTTTTATCACATAGAAAAGGGACACCTCTACAGATGTCCCTGGTTTATATTTAAATACTAAATTATAGCTATATTACCACATACCCCTTCCATCTTCTCGTCCGTAACCACGATTGTAGTTACCACCATCACGATAAGAGGATCTACGTTCATAATTGCCGTCATACATTCTATTGGAATTGCCTCTCATGGCATATTCCATTTCAGGATATTCTTTCATATAACCTCCTGAATAAGAACCGTAATCAGAGTGCTTCATAGCATCAATCGTATATAAATCTTTAATCACATCAATTGCTTCACCAAGATTTTTAACATCTACGGGATTAAGTTCACCTTTTGAGACAACTTTTTCTAGTTCTCTCATGACAATTTTTTCATAGTCTTGAACACAGTTTTCCATATGGACCTCCTTTTATGCAATACGCACAACAGTCAAATTAGAATTTTGAACATCAATGGTCTGCGCTGGCGTCGCGCCATCTGCAACAGACGCATTCTCAACAGATAAATTCAAACAACAACCTCTAGGAACATCAATAATTCCTGTGCAGGTAACATTAGAATAAGCACCTACTGCGGTTGGAGTTTGAATAGCTTTACTAGTTGGGATAACTTCACCATTGACGGCGAGTGCAACTGCAATTTCTCCTGCGGTACCACCTTCAGAAACAGCAATATTTCCTACATAAGTTGCTTGGTACCTCGCGAAATTACTACACGGATTATTTACAATACCACGGAGAATAAGAATACCACTTTCTGGTCTGTGATATACAAAACTTTTATTACAACCGATGGATGTTTCAAAAACTACAGGTGCTCCTGGAGCCACCGTTTGTATTGCATTGTTTAAATATTCAGCCATTAGTATCACCACCGTTTAGAAGCCACATGAGCAATTGTTATTATAAGAACAGCAATTAGGATTCTGCACAACATAAGCGGGCCGAGGAACTGGATTTAAATAATCTTCTAGAGTTGCAGTCTGTCTTGCATTATCTGCAAGAATCTGTGCAGTCTGATTATTTTGAGATGCGGCAAGGTTTGCAAGATTGAGCTGAGTTCTGAGATTTGCATTTTCTCTTCTTTCTGCATCTAGTTCTTGCTGACACATCTTATCAAGGATACTTTGGATTCCAGCATTTTGATTAGAAATAATATCTCTGATTCCTAAATTGAGAGCTTCTCTATCTGCACAATTTTCAGCAATAACAGTAGACTGAAGATTTGCAGAAGCTAATCTATTTTCGCAACAACAGTTGGAAAGTTGATTTTGAAGAGCAAACATTTGCTGCATATTTGCTAGCTGATTGGCATCAATGCTATTAGATATATTACCTAATCCATTGATGATCGCGGCCTGGTCAAAACCTCTTTGTACGGAGCCATCAATACCAGACTGCGCGCAGCCATAGCCACCATAGCCGCCCCAGCCATTTGCTCCAAATAAAATAAAGAGTAGAATGATCCACCAAGCACCATTGTTTCCACCAAAACCATCGTTGTTACCGGTTACTGCAGCAACATCTGCTGGACCCCATTCATTTCCAGTTAAAGCCATAACTAAATACCTCCATTATACAATTAATTTAAAAGAAATAATTTATTTAACTCTTGGCCATGAGTTTATTTCATATTAATACAGATTCATATTTTGTTGAATCATGGAAGCCATTTGGGTGGCTTGATTAAGTTGTTCTTGGGAAATTTTTCCCGATGAAACCATTTGTTTAATTACATTTTCAGCATATTGTGCTGGATTACTCCCTAAAGATTGACGAAATTTATTAAAGTCATTCATAAAATTTGAAAAATTTCCTAAATTATTAGGGGTTGAATAATTAAACATATTATAAATAGGATTACTCATTCTTATTACCTCTTGATTTCTTCTTCATTATTTCAGAAACTAAACTTTCTAACTCATCTTTTTTAACATATTCAGGTTCTTTCTTATTTGGTTTAGAATTAGAATGTGGTTGTTTTGGTACACGTTCTGTAAAATCAAAAATTCTTAATGGTAGAGGCATCCCACTAATATCTACAGTTTTTATGTAAAATACGGATTGTTCACTATCCATCATAAGTTTACTTTTTCCTGGTTCTACAAAGGTACTCTTCGCACCAGCTTCACCTTGAACCCAAGTGATTCCATTATCATTCTGCGGCTGTGGTTGTGGTTGCATTTGAGCCTGATATTGTGGAACTTGATAATTATAATTGTAATTTAATGGTGTAGTTGTACCTGGGTATTGTGGGGTATAAGAATTATTATATCCTGCCATATTTACTCACTCCTTTTCCAATAATAAATTGGGACTTCATCACCTGAATCCCAAGTATCATAATATTCTCCATTATTTACTGCTACAACATGAGATCCAGTTGCTAAAACGTACAAACCATAAGGATTATCAATACAAAAATCTATTATGCGGTAGCAATCAGGACACTCATTTGGAATAACATATCTTTTGAATCCATTGTCATAAAGTAGTTTTCCCCAAACAGAATTAGAGGAAGGCATATCACCCATCTCTAATCCTAATTTGGTTAGCTGTAAATAAGTAGTTTTCCAATCTTGTTTTAAAACATATGATAATGCTCGAACTGAGCAATCTCCCACTCGTATTCCACGAGGGTTTGGATTGAAATATTTGTAAAACATAGCATTTCCTTTTAAAATTATTCTTTTTTGTTACAAGAAGAAGAAACTGTTATTGCACCTGTACTGGTACTGTCACTTCCGCAAGAAACAGTTGTACCCCATGTAGGAACTGTTGTAGGTGGAGTCCAAGTAACATATGAACATCCATCCTTTTTACCCTCTTTGTAAACTTCATCAAGAAGTTTTTCAAGTTCAAAGAGTTTTAAAATAACATTATCTTCTTTGTCTATTGGTATAATTATAGGTTTCATCTTATTCTCTCCTTTGTATTAAGTAAGTTTTACTTAAATATATTATAATTTTTAGGTAAAATTTTTAAAATTTAATTAATTATTAATCAGCTAATACACCAGAAAATGTTATAATAACAAATCCATTTTTTATATTATCAGTTGTTAAAAGATTTGTTGTAGAAGAACTGTCTTTTTTAACATTTTTATTAACTGAATCAGCAATAGCTAGAACTTCATTTGAAGTATTGGTTGTGAAAACATAATCATTATATGTTGTAGAATTATATTCACTCGCAATAAATTCACTCCAAGTTGTACAATTTCCATAATTTAAAATATGTTTTGTTTCTGTAGCGACAGTCATACTTCCATTAATAATTTGCCCAGTATAATAATACATTCTTGGATCAACTTCGGGAACGGTACCATTATTTCCAAAATATTTAATATGCTCGTTACACCACGCAGAATTTGGTTCTAGCCCACTCCCGTATGTCGCGGTTAAATCTATCAAAATCAAATTTCTATATTGAATAACTCCAGTTGTGCCACTGTTGTTATTGTCTATTCTGGCACTGTAGTCTCCGCTATCCCAATTTGCACGAATATTATTTCCACCAATCCTTGTCCATGTATCAATAGATGATGCTTTATATCCCGAAAAAATGGGCGGTTCAGCTATCGGCCAATAAAAATCAACAGAACAAGATAAATTATCTTGATTTATTTCGCAACTAAAATAATAGACATGATTTTTCACCAAAGGAATAGATGAAAAGGTCTTTGTTACTTCTTGTGAACTTGTAGTACCAGTTAGACTAAACGAACTTTGGTCTCCCAATAGATTAACTGCTGGGATTCTTGGACGGGGAGTCCACCAACCATCAATTTTAGCACTCGTCTGTATAATTTCCTTCCACTCTCCATTGATTTTAACAAAACCGGATACTGCCTCTTTCCAAGTTCCATTAATCCTAACTCTGAAATCAAGTTTATTCCCAACTTCAAGAACAGTAATTCTCGCATAACCGTCTCCACTATGACCTGTTTCAGATGTTCCAGTTGGGCTAGTTAATGAAACATTTCCGGCCGTTGTTGATGCGGCTGTGAGATAGTAAGCAGAGTTTAATAGACAACCAGAAGGATAGTTAGACGCAGTAGATTCTGTATAAACGTACCCAGAACCACCACCGCCGCCACGGTCATCATCACCAGAACCATCAGGGTAAGAACCAGACCCGCCATACCAGCCACCGCCGCCGGAGCCGCCATATCCGTTTGAACGTGTAATACCATTACCGCCAAAACCAAATCCAGCGTATGCTCCAGCTTGAGTAGTAGTACTTGTTGGAACTGTGGTCGTTTGCCACGATGTGGTTGATACTCCAGTTTGAGCACCACCATAGCCACCAGTTCCATAGCTTTCTGTGGTAGAGCCACCTGTTTCTCCACCGCCATACATACCTTTCTTATTGGTAGCCCCATCAGAACCACCACCGCCAGCAACAATTACTCTGGCATATAAACTGTCTGATTCAATTCTGATGTCCGTTCCACCACCACCGCCGTAGTAGCTTCCACGTTTACCACCACCATTAAAACCTCCAGATGTACCACCAGTACGTCCAGAACCGCCAGAGTAAATATGGACTGATGTTAATTTATTTGTTAAAGACAATGTTCCGTTAGAATATCCACCTTTACCACTATAAGTGGTCGAAGAACGGTATCCACCTTCTGCTCCCCATACTTGTAACCAATATTTCCCTTTTGGAAGAACTATACCTTTAGAAGAGCCAGTATAAGGAATATTTAATATGTCTCCCACTTTCAATTTATCGGGCATATTCTTACTGAACGACAAGCTTCCTACAAAAAATGGGATATGTTTATCACACCATGATTTGATTGGCTCATTTCCTGCCCCAAAGGCAGCAGTTAAATCTATAATCATCAAACCATCTGCCCACACATCAGAAGATGCATTTACAGTGAAGGAACGACACACATAAGACGTTCCATTTACTGCGGTGACCTCTAATATTGAAGATTCCATTTCCCAATCGGGATGGTTTCCTCTATTCCAACCAAATACATAGTTAAGCCCAGCTCCGTCGCCAGCGTACCATTCAAACCGACAGTCACTTGCAGTGACGTTTCCGTTGGTTTTGAGGTAGTGTCTGCCATAATATTTATGTCCAACCACGGGGAGAGTCGGCATTGAAATACTCTGAACGTGCGTTCCACTTGCAGTAAAGTGTTGAGAGCGAGAGCCGTATTTCTTTGTTGTGGTATCATATACGCCACCGTTCCAAGAACTTAGTTCCATGTCCCCGTCGGGGATGAGGTTTGTAAGAGTAACTAAATTTGTTGATAAATCATAAGTTGCCATTTACTCCCTCCTACTCTTCATAAACGAACCAAATATCGCCATTTACGCCATCAGCAGAGGTTGGTTCTTCGGTTGATACTGTTATAATTTTCTGTTTTTCTGCAAGCCCTGTTTCAAGAGCGGATTGAGATGCGAATGTATTACTATTAACGTGCCATACTCCATCCGTTCCAATATAACAACCATAACTTATATTTGCACTTGAACCAAAAGTTCTGAAATGATACGTTCCAGATGTACCAACATTAGTAAGAACATATAATGTTGTTCCATTAAAATCTCTTGATACAATTATATGTTTTCCTGCATTATAAGCAGCATTAATTTCTGCGTATGTAGTTGTACCATATACCGCAATAAAGATTTCTTTAGAATTATCAACATACTGTTTGGTAGCAACATCCATATTATTCACAGGGTCAGCTCCTACAGTAAGTTTTCCAGCAAGAGTTTCATTCCCGGACCAATCAAGAGTTCTTGCATTAGACCTCGCATTATTAGCTGTGCCATTGCCTACTATTTCTACATATGTCCCTTTTACGGTCGTTCCACTACCACCAGTATCAAGAACATTTAATTCTCCAAAAACGTGTTGAGAACGCCGTTGCGCTGTTGTTCCGTAACCCTCAGCATGGGAGTAATATCCACTAGCAGTATTGGAATTACCTTCAGCATGGGCGGCTTGATTGGTTGCGTAGGTATTCATACCTTCAGCATGAGCGCCTTGTGCAGATGCCGTGTTTGTCCATCCTTCAGCATGAGCATACATACCGCTAGCAGTAGTATTCATACCTTCAGCATGAGCGCCGCTATTACTTGCGGTAGTACCGACGCCTTCAGCATGAGCATATGCCGCTGTTGCTTTTGTACCAGAACCTTCTGCATGAGAATTGATACCGCTTGCTGTTGTATTGTCTCCTTCAGCGGTAGCTTTTTCTCCAAGAGTAGTTCCACTTTTTTGTCCAGCCGTAACATAATCTGTCCCTTTTACCATATATGCAGAAAGGTCAATTCCACTTACAGCATCATCAACATACTTTTTCGTAACTGCGTGTAAATTTGCTGTGGGTGCACCACTGAGCGTCAATGCCCCTGTCATTGTGTCCCCGGCTTTGCTTACCTTATCAGAAGCAATGATAGAAGTGGAGTAAGTACCAATCAACCCATTTCCTGTATCTTGAACCTCTACAGTATGAATAGTAGTTCCTTCGATACATCGAAGAATTACGGACTGGTCTATTGTAGAAACATTTTTAAGTTCATAGAAACGAACTGAAGAAGAATCAAGACTACTTCCTTGTGTAACTTGAATAAAATATACTGAAGAAGACTCAATAAAAGAATGATACAAGTTACTAAACGTCTTAACAGTACCGTCCATATAAGTAATTGACGCAACCGCCCCATTTACATAAACTATAGAAGTAGTAGGGGTAATAACCGCACGGGAAATAGCCGTATTGACCGATTCCCAATTCGGTAATGATTGACGAACATTAATCCAACTAGAATCACCCTGACAAATAAAAATTAAAAAATCTACTTGGTCTGTGTTATATGACCCCTCAAATGTCGTTAAAACATAGTCGTAATCAGATCTACCAATCTCACAGACAAAATACTTTGTGTTTAAATCGCCACCAAATCCAGTAACATAAATTCTTTTATTCGCAGTGATCGCCGCAGTTAACTCTGTCTGAGTCGTAGTCCCATAAGTAGCAACAAAAACATCACTCGAAATTGCATTCTGTACAAAAGCAGTAGTGGCTATTTGAGTTGTATTTGTACCACTCGCGGCAGTTGGAGCAGTGGGTCTTCCTGTAAAAGCAGGAGAGACTAAAGGGGCTGTGTCCCAGTCTGATTTTTCCCATACATTTGTAGAAGAAATAAAATATTCTGCTCCTCTTCCACCACCATAAACCGTAATTGCCGCATAAGAATCATCAGCTTCTGCCGCTATAACATAATAAAATTGCTGACCTCCATCCATATATTGATTTTCAAAACTGTAATTATCAAAAATAAGTGTTTTGTTAGATTCAATTGCATTTTTCAATTCTGTAAATGTAGTTGATTCTTGAATAATAAATACTCCATTACTCCCGCCACCGCCACCACTTACAAAACTCGCCATTTAATTTACCTCCTGTAATTTATAAAAATCAATATCCCATTCAGTTTCATTTATAATAATCCCAACCTTCACCATAGGTTGGTGGCTTAAATTTCTTTTTAGATTATTTTCCTTCGTTGAGAAGTCCCATTATTAAAATCATATCATCACCTAGTTTGTGTTGGTTCTTCCTGCATATAACTTGCATATGTACTCCAGTATTGTGCCGTTTGGTATGCTTCTAGGCAACCTTGTGGAACGTAGATTATGCAGTCGGAGGGAATATTACCGAATACATTTGTGCTTGTTATTGTGGGTGGAGTCGTCGAAAGAAAGTGATATTCTTTCATTCCATAACAATTGTAGAATGCTTGTGTCCCAATTGAAGTTACGTTTGCTGGGATTGTGAGTTCAGATAGGCTGTAACAAGAATAAAAAGCACTAGTTGCAATTGATGTCACGCCAGAAGGAATAATTACTTTTGACAGACTGTAACAATAACCAAATGCACTGCTTCGTATAGCCGTAATTCCAACTGGTATTTCAATAACTTCCAGAGAATAATCTTGATAAAAATATACTGCATTATTGAGTGTCAAATCACTTGGTAATCGTATTGATTTTAACGCATTCATAGAAGAAAAAATAGTACTATTAAAAGTGACTCCATCTGGAACATATAGACTTTTTATTGAATAACAACTTGAAAAAGCACTACTTTCTATTCTTTTTATATTTGTTGGAATATTTATATTTTTTAAAGAAGTACAAGCATTAAAACAATTTGCTTTAATTGTTTCCAAAGTATTCGGAAGTTCAATTGATTTTAAACAATAACAATATTGAAAAGCATTTTGTTCAATGTCTGAAAATCCAGAAGGTATAGTTATTTCTTTTAATAACATATTACTTAAAAAACAGAATGAAGGAACAGATGTTTCTTCTTCTAATACCTCTTCAAAATTTTTTCCTAAAAAAATTCTCTTATACTTCCTATAAGGAATAATAATATCTCTAGATGTAAAAGATGCATTACCATAAAGGTTATTTATATAGTTTAAATTTGGAGGAAAAATTATTCTATCCAATCTATAACCACTACTAAAGCCAAAATCAAGATATTTGATGGTTTTGGGAATTGAAACAACCGATAATGCATAAGCGTTACCACCGGTAAAAGAAACTTGCGTCATATTATTAGGAATAATTAAACTATTTAAAGAATAACAATTTGTGAACCCACTACTTCCTGTTCCTAGAATAGTATTTGGTATTGTTACATATTCTAATCCACATAAATGATTAAAACAATAACCCCCTAAAGTACAATTATTCCCAATGCGTATTGCTCTTACTCTGCCAGAATATACTCTATTTCTTTCTGCTGAACTTGATTGATTATTATGCAACAAAGGATATACATCATTTGATGTATTAAAAGCAAAGCCACCACTCACAACATGAATAACAATCGTATAACTCCCATCACTCGCATAAGTGTGTTGCCTATCAATATTCGTACTCAAACCAGTCCCAGTCACCGTCTCAACTGCACTACCATCTCCCCAATCAATCTCAACAGTACCATTAACCGCAATCCTCATATACGGCGACAACCTCTTAAATCCCGTAGGAAATTCCACATCAATCTCCGTATCTCCACTTTCCGTAATATACATTTGTCCAATATCTTGATAGCCCCATTCCGCAACAAACTCCTGCGCATCTTCCAAGCTCCAGTTCCAGCCTTGTGCCACTAACCCCGTATGTGAAGGATTAGCTGGCATAGCTGATAACTGAAGGAACTCTGCGGCAGAGTATTGATAGAGAAGAGTTCCATCATAGTCGAAGAACCGCACTGCATCTTCGGGGTCTTCCTCTCCACCGCCAATAGAGTCAACAAGAGGAGGATAGCCATCAATCTTTGTAGCAGACGGCACTGTTACTTCTTTTCTCTGAATACTCGACTTCAGATTCTCTTTTGCCGTCTGTATTCTCAATATCTCATTTGAAATACTCATTATCTATCCTCCTCTCTAAATACTTGCTAATAAAGATTCTACATCAGCCATGTATGTGTCTGTTGTAGGTGTTGCTTTAACAATAACTGGTATATCAACTGCTGGCACGTCGCCAAGCGCCTTAATGGTGTTGCCTGTCGCACTGCCTACGATTTGAGCGGCACTCCAAGCATCTTTTTGTTCAGATGTTACTAAGTCGCCATTTAACTCGACTTCTATGTCATACGAAGCCGCAGGATATGTTGTTTGTAAAGCAGAGTAAACAGCGTTTGACCATCCGCTTGCGGAGATTGTTGCAGTTGTTATAGTGTATTTGTCTTGTTTTGTGGTAATTGAATTGTCAACATATTGCTTATTGGCGGCATCAGTATTTGCTGTTGGGGCTGATACATTATTGATTTGATGATTGCTTGCATTGATTGAACCATACAAATTAATATTATCAGTAGCTAAAGATATAGTATTATCACTATAATAAATTTGAGACCGCTTATCAGTTGTCTTATTTCTAAAATTTATTTGTCCAAACCAATCATCGCCATTACATACCTCAATTAATGCTTCATAATCAGTGCTATTCATGTAAAGACGTTGTGGTGTTTCCCAACTTGCCGTTGTCCCGTTTGTTGTGAGAAATTTTCCACTATTTCCTGTTTGGGATGGGAGAGCATCAACTGTTGCCCACGACATAGAAGTTCCGTTTGTTGTTAGGAATTTCCCATTGTTAGATGTCTGGGAAGGGATTAGAGCGGACACTTTGTTATCGACGTATTGTTTGTTAGCGGCTTCATTGCCTTCGATTGGATTAGCTATTCCCCTAAGAATAACATTATGCTCTGAAGAATCCGCACTATTAGGTTTTAAACTTGTAAAATTTAATCTTGGAGTATTATAATCAGCAGTTCCATTAAATCCAGAACTATCGAAAGTAGCAGAGGAATTTTCACTATACTTAAAAATCAACCCAGTATTATTACCATCCAATGTTAATTTCCCAGTCATAGTATCCCCAGATTTCGACACCTTACTCGTATCACTAGGATGAACGTGGTCACCTTTTGCAAAAGTAGTTTCTGTACCTACCGCTGCTGTGCCATCCATTGCTGGAGTGGTTGTAGTTGCGGAAGGGATGTCAGAAGTTAGGGCAACTGTACCACCTTTATCTGGTAAGATATGCTGTCTATTTGCTGTTAGCGTTGTTGTTGATAGATAGCTTCGATATGAAGACTGATTATCTCCTAAATATAAATGGCTATATGATAAATTCCCTTGTTTTGTTCTATCAGAATTATATATAGTTAAACTGGGTGTAGAATAATCATTCCACATAAGTTTATTACTAGTATAAACAGTACTGGTTATTTGGTCTCCTCCTGTGCCAGATGAAAATAATACACCCTTACCAGAATTCATACCATTCAAAGGAATCTGCTTAACTTTTTCATCAGTTGCTCCCACGTCAGATGCTGTTAAGGTTATATTGGAAGAGAGTGCCTTACCGTTTACTGTTCGAGTGTTTGGGACAGCTTTAGAGGCGAGGTCATAGGTTGTATAAGTTGAACGACTAGACCCCATAAACACCCATCCAGAATGACTATATTTATATTTAAAAAATACTATATCTTGACCACCCCATTGAATTATTTTACTCAGCTGGTTTAGCGCTGAATCACCTTCTAAAACATAAACAATTTTATCTTGAGTATTGTTCACATTCAATGTAATATTAGTGTCTGTAGTATAGTTTTCTCTTGAATCTGGATAGGTAAATCTAACAGCAATTATTGTATTATCATTCAATGAAAAACCTGTTGCATCATCTAGTGTGACAACTTTTGCGGCAGTACCATTAGTTGTACCACAAGTCCCTGTCCAAATCTTCGCAGTCTGAGCAGGAATCACCGTACTATCTGGCAACGCTCCAACATCACTAGCAGTAAGTGTAATATCCGAACTCAACGCCTTATTGTTAACTTTCCGTGTCGTCGGCACATACCCACTCAAATCAACATCAGTACTACCAATATGTTCCCACGCATTATTGATGTACAAATATTCATCATAAACATCACCTGTACTACCTGTTTTCGCTACGAGGTAGATGGTATGGTCTTTGATGTTTGTTGTGGGAAGAGATTGAACTACTTCGTATTCGAAGGAGTTTACTCCGCTGATTGCTGTTCCAACTGCATCACTGACGAAAGCTGTTGTTGCTACTTTTGTAGAGGAATCGCCAGCGGTTGGAGTAGTTGAACTGAGCATAGAAGAAGAGTCATACTTGGCAATATTATTAGAAGTAGGAGAATTTGACACTGGATAGAATTGAGCAGAAACCCAATTTGATGGTTTTGTTGGAGTACTTGTTCTTATATAAGGAACATAAACCCCATCACCAGAATATGAACTAATTTGTTTTGTTAAACTAACATCATTCCACTTATGGTCATCAACAGTTGCCCCTTCAGCAATCCCGTTCAACTTCGCCTCAAGAGTATCCGTGAAGTTATTGTCTGTGTGGACGTAGTTTGCGTCAGAGACAAAATTAGAATCATTGGTTAAATCACTCGTCTTTTCTGGAATTTCTGTATCGTCTGGAAGAGCGCCGACATCAGAAGCCGTAAGATTCACTGCCCCTGTTTTAGAGTTGACACTCGTCACTGGAGCAGTCGGAATATTCTGCCACGTTCCGTTATTTGCGAGATATTGAGCAGAATTTGTTCCGAAAGTAATTGAAGAGTTATCAAGTTGAGAAGCGGATTCGTCGTTGATAACGAGGCGGTCTCCACTGGCTATTGTGGTGGTTGTTGTGATGTCTCCGTTTGAGTTAATGTTACCAATCGAAGAAGTAACCAAACTATTTTGCCAAACCGTTGTTGTTCCATTTTGTAACTGACACAACACTTCTTTAGCTTTTAATCCAGTATCTGGCGCATAAAATCTAAAGATATTTGTGGGATTGTCTGTTCCAACTGTATAACTTGATAAACCATAAACAACGTGATTATATATAGCAAATATTATTTTCCCCTCGTTATATGCAGATAACACATCAGCATTGGAAGTAACATTATAGTTCGCAACAAAAATATCCTCATTCCCGCCACCACTAATACTAACCGAACTCGTACTCCCATCCGAACCTGTCAGCGTAAGCGTATCTTCCGATAAAGATAATTGATATGTCACGGAGTCTGAACTCGTCCCGGTCTGTCTCCATGCACCATCTCGATATATATATTGATTGTATAAAGTTGGCATTATTCAGACCCCCTTCCTAATTTCCTTTAATATAATTTGTGCTTGAATTGAATACGGTTGTAGGGTCACTTTGTAAAACCCATGCACCATTTACCTTTTTATATACCTCATAATATTCAGTCCAAACACCATTATTCTTTATATATATAATTGCTTCCGAACCACCCGCACTTACCACTACAACAACGTGGTCAGTTTGGAGATTCGATAAAGTATATGTCCAATATGTCGCCGCAGGAACTGTATATTCAACAGTTAAAGTTGCTCCAAAGAAACTGAAAGAAGCTTCCCCTGTTTGACTACGAACAATTTTAAACCTAATTTTTATATCATCAAGTTCTGCTCTAGTCCAAGAAGTCCCGCCGTCTACAGTTTGAACCGCACTTGTACTACCATTACCAGTAGTAGTTACAGCAGTACCTTTCTCTGTAGTTCCAGTACATAGTTGCAAAGTATGGGTACTAAAATAAGAACCGCTACTATAACAAGATGCTCCTACTTGACAAGAAACAGAAGTAATAACTGCATTACTTGGAATATCACTACAATCAAAATCGTAATACAAATACGACTCTGAACCATTAGCAGTATTCGCATACACACAACAACGTGTCGAAGAGTTGTGGGCGGTCAAGCCATTTTCTGGAACATTTGTACTATATACACTATCATACGATGAATTAGTGCTATCAAAAGCAGAAGGTATGTAAGTGTTCGTATCGGAACTTCCACTTGAAGAATGCGACACTAATTGACTTGTAACATCTACATTGTTATCTCTTACAATAATATTATACAAGGTATTAGTATCAAATCTAACTTGTGCTGTCCCACCCTCAGCTTGTGTCTGAGTAGCAGGAGTAACTGTAACTCGTGAAACCTCACTCGACGCATTCACAGTATAAGTAGTAACATTCCCAATCGTAACAACGATATTCATATCTCCACTTATCGTGGTAGAATAAGTATAATAAACTCCCGATACTTCGTATTCAAGATATACCGTCGCACCATTGATTGCGCCACCATAATAACCCAATCTACACTGAACCTTCAAATTCTCAAGTTGTGCGGCAGTTGGTATAACATTTGCCGTTACTGTTTGAGTGGAATTTGACGTACCGACTGATTTAAAATTCAATTCATCCGACAATTCAGTAGTCCCACTTATCAGTTGGGCGCACATATATTCCGATGAATTTGATGTGGATTCTGCATGACCATTTACCAGCATATACAAATTGGTAATAGTAGCATTATTTGGTATATCAGTAAACGATACATCATATGTGAATACTGCAATCGTGCCACTACCACCAGAATAATAGTTTGATGTAGTTTCCGTACTAGTATGACTATTGCCCACTAATCCTTCAAAGTAGGAAGCGCCAGAGCCATTAAAACTCCCGCTCACTAAATCATATTCACCCAGCACATTTGATTCGGTTTGTGAGCCGCCTTGATGTTGAGTCAATGTAATAGAACTTCCATCTCTTGTGGCGGTAACAGTATCAGCTGTGTTTGCTGGAGTAACTACTAAATTATATTCATCTCCATCATAATATGTTTCTGTACCTTGTGGCTCAATCGTACCACTACCATTCAAAGTAGTGGTAACTGTTCTTGGATTTGGAATAGTATATTCAACTTCTATCTCAGCACCATAAATACTAACAACATCTGCTGTATTTGAAGAAGCTCTTCTTAATGGAATACGAATACCAAAATTTGCATCATATCCTTTTAAAGTGTCCCAAGTAAGAGAACCTTCAGAAAAAGTAAAAGTTGTTACTGTTGTAGATAATCTACCAGATGCAGTTGTGCTTCCAATTGCCGCCGTACCATTGTACAAAGACATATAATATGAAGAAGAAGTACTAGTCGTATGACCAGTTGCACTTGCTTTTAATTTTACTGTAAAATTACTTACAATCGCATTATCTGGTATATCAGAAAAATTGAATCCACGAACATAAATATAATATGTATTATTTGTACTTGCACGATTATGAGTAACTGTGGCATAAGTAGTGCTATCAGTGTTATCATACATATTATTAGCATTACTAATAGCCAAATATGAACTATTACTCAAATAATATGTACTGGGGGTAAGTCTCATTGTTGCCATTTATTTTACCCCCTTATGTCGTCTTCAAATATATATCTCCATTATTCCCTAAAGAGGAAGATGGAGTAGAAGTACCTGTATAATATGTAACAAATGGTATCTCAACATCAACAGACGCAAGATTTGTTACATTAACTGTCCCATTTGTTGTAATCGTCTGACTTCCGCTCACAAGTTCAGAAGCAGATACAGTAACAGCAGTCCCATTTTTAGTCCCTCCTGTTATATAACCTGTCGTATTTGTAACGCTTGGCGTAACAGTAATAGAATGATTACTAACTGAACCCTTAGTTGCAGTGGGTGTTCCTGCTGTGCCGCTTGCAACAGAAGCAGATGCGGCAGACCCATAATATCCAGCGGGCGCAGTAACTGTTGCGCCAGACACAGTCAAGTCAGAAGAACTTCTTGTGTTTACTGTTGCCGTTAAAGAAACGGAAGAGTTGCCAGCAGTCCCGCTTGAAACATAACCAGCTGAAACATTCGGTGTGTTTGATACACTTTTGGATAATGTTAGCGTATTTGTTCCTGTTGTAAGTGTCGCCCCAGTAGCAGAAATCGTAGACTGCGGGGTAGCACTACCACTCGCCACAGATTTCGTTTGAGCGGTATCATAGTAACCAACAGGAGCGGTAACAGTAGCACCACTAACCGTCATGGTTGGGTTTCTTGTGATTCCGCTACCAACATAATCCGAAGGAATTGCTCCAACTGAAATGCTAACCTGCTCCAATCCATCATATCCGCTATCTGCAGTAACTGTCTCACTCTGCGCCGTTTCAGTTGGAGTATAACTCTTTGTTTTATTTTGTAAAGTTGGGGTTGACCCTGTGGGTATCGCCAAAATAGCATCTGCCATTTGATTTGGATAATATGTAGTAGCCAACCCGTTCTTAGTCCTTATCGCATTTGCAATATTCGTAAACAATGTTCCAAGATTATTTGCCATTAATAAGCCACCCCCAGAACATTATTTATAGTTGTGTCAATCAAGTCTTCGACCGCAGACTGTGTCAACCCGCCATCTACAGAAGAAGTACTTGAATCTGACCCAGTAAGTGTAATTGTATTATTTACTCTAGATAAAGTATAAGTAACCCCACCAACTCCACTCGGCGCTAAGTCAGTAGGAATCAAATACACTGTATACTCATCCACACCAGTAGTTGGCAACTCATTCGCTAAAACATATTTAATACGAGTACCAACTTCAAGTCTAGCATTCTCATCTTTTAAATTATATGTATTCCCGTCAAGGAGTGTGACATTGCTGATATCAGCCATTTAATCACCTCCATTAAGATACCGTAATTGTTGCCTGTGTTCCGCTAAACGAACCCTTAAGTTCTGCACCAGTTCCATCAAAATCAGAATCAACAGAACCAGTAGTGGTGCCACTAACAGATACATTTCCTTGCGTTCCTGTAAAGGAAGCACTAGAAGGTACAGAAATATTTCCTGTCACGAGTCTTGCTCCTGTACCTGTAAACTCTGGTTGACTTGCTGTATAAGATGCATCACTTGTCTTAACAGTTGTATCACTACCTTTAGTTGGAAGCGTTCCCGCATTCCAAGCAAAAGTAAGATTCTCATTAGTAACAGTCATCGTTAAATCTGGTAAAGAACCAACATTTGTAATACTGTTAACTGTGGTTGTGCTACCAGCAGAAGCCACGCTGATTGTCGGTGCAGAAACAGAACCTTCCGGCGTATATGTGGCGTCTCCACTTGCCGCCTTGCTTACGGTAGTTGTTTGATTCTCATTTGTTAAACTTACACTGCCCGCGGGAGTGAAAGTACCAGTAGAGGTCATATTACTACCAGTAAAGGTAGAAGTAACACTACCCTCTGGAGTATAGTTCGCTGTACCATTACCTTTGGAAATTGTCACACTACCTGCTGGAGTATATGTGGTGGTTGCATTATCTTTATAAGCTAAAGTCCCCAGTACTGACAAGTCGCCAAATTCCTGCCATGCACTACCATTCCAAACAAATTCTTTACTGCCATAAGTAGCTATACCACCCGTATTAGCCTCTACACTACTTCCATTGATTATAATGGGATTTACTGTTGACCCATCTACCAGCTCTGTAGTAGTTACGCCTAAAAACGCAGTAGCACTTTCGATTGCCGCAATTTGGTCTCTTGCACCTTGGTCAACTATATTATACGTAGTTCCACTTGGCAATGTAATTGTTTTAATATCTGCCATAGTAGTTATTCCTCCTTTTAATTTGTAGTAAAGATAAGATTTTCTCCGTCAACCAAATATCCTTCATCATCCTCAACGGTTTCAATGTAACATCTTACCTTATTATTCCAAAAATCTTTTTCTGCTGGTGTAACGTGAACATCTGTATTGAAAACATGAGCAGAAAAAGCGTCTCTTAAATCATCATTTACAAAAGGTAAGTCAATACCATATGCAAGTCCATCCCCAACCTTATAGTTCGGAATATTTATTATCTGTCCATCGACCTCTTTTGTTGCATAATCAGAATAAACAATAATTTCACCCTTAAGCGGAATAAAATCGACAGCTTTTTGCCAATTTTCTGTTGTATCTATTTTCATACGAACTCTGCCACTAAACTGAGTTTGAATCATTAAATCACCTCCGTCGCAGACCCGCAATAAAGAATAAAACCATTATTAAGAGCATCTATATAATCAGATAAACCAGTAATCGCCTCGATGGGGTGTTGATTAGGTTTTTCTCTTCCAGTTAATACTGTATGATCAGAAACTCGTGATATAACACCACTTAATGTTCCATTTTGTTTAGTTATAGTCCCACTTATTATTTGATTTTGTTTTGACAATGCTCCAGATAAAACCATCTTAGAATGTCACCTCC